>Ga0206125_10001124_pt1 | contig 32376 bp, 28 predicted proteins | sample Helgoland_Spring_4_FD_148598 | JGI IMG/M metagenome (GOLD analysis project Ga0206125, IMG submission 148598) | Pelagic subsurface seawater microbial communities from Kabeltonne, Helgoland, North Sea - Helgoland_Spring_Bloom_20160331_1 | ecosystem: Environmental > Aquatic > Marine > Epipelagic ... | reverse complement strand
TATTTTTAATTACAACCAACTTGTTCCATCATCTTATATCTCAACTGAAATTAATCTTCCATTTGGATTAGGGTTAAAAACTGGATTAAGATATGAGCAAACTAATGTTTCAGGAAATTGGAAAACTGATAAAACACCAAGATTTGATACCACTTACTACAATTTACTTCCAAACCTTGTCTTATCTAAATCATTTAGCCCAATGAGGTCAATAAAGTTTAGTTATAATAATCGAATTACAAGACCAGGAGTAAGAAATATAAATCCAAATACCAATTCATTAGACAGTAGAAATATAACTGAAGGAAATCCAAACTTAAAGCCAACATTAACTGAACAGTTTGAAATTGGAGTAAATAGTTTCGGTAAAATCACGCAAGGAAGTTATCAAGTTTATTACAAACACTCAACTGATGTAATTGAAACATTCTTAGAAGTTGAAGATGATATTTCCACATCTACTTACAGAAATATTGGTGAAACAAAACAATATGGGGCTTCTTATTTTGGCTCAATTCGATTGAGTAAATTTACTTTTAGAGGCTCAGTAAATCTGTATCAATATACTGGTAAAGATGCAAGTTTAGGATTTAATAAATGGACAGATCCAGTATTACTTTATAGCTATAGCATGGGTGGAAATGTTAAATTAGGAAATAACTGGAAAGCTGAAACTTTTGGTTTTTTCCGTTCACCAACACAAACAATTCAAGGGAGTTCAACTACTTTTAGTATGATGAGTTTTGGGATAAAGAAAACATTCAAAAACAAAAGAGGTTCGCTAGGTCTTAGAGTTATTGAACCCTTCAAAAAGGATAAAGTATTTACAACAGATTTAGCTGGAGAAAACTTCTCACAAGTTTCAACTAGAAGTATTCCTTTCCGCTCATTTGGAATTAGTTTTAAATACACTTTCGGGAAACTAAACTTTAAATCTTCTAACAAGAAAACATCTATTAAAAATGATGATATAAAAGAAGAAAGTAGTGGGGAGTTTTAATCTTTAATTGCGGGGTAGCAGTACTATATCCTACTAGATATGACAACTCAAAAGGTACCCGAATAGGTCCCTCGCTATTTTATACATCAAACTACACTCCAAATATATAGTAATTGTTTGAATTTACAAATAATACAAAAAAAGCTCCTAACATTGCTGTTAGGAGCTTTAAATATTTTAAAATATCATCTAGACTTATTGCAATATCAATTTCTTGTTAACCACTCCATCATTAGTCTCTATCTCCAAGAAATAAATACCTTTTGCATTTTCATGCAGATTTATTTGCTTAGTGTACTCACCAATAAATTGATCTAAATCTTCTGAAATGATCACCTCTCCAACTACATTAAGGATTCTAATTTTTAAGTCTTGTACAGTTTCTGATGTAAAGCTGATATTAAACACATCTCTTGATGGGTTAGGATAAATAGTTAAGTTAGCAATTGCTGTTCCACCCTCAACTCTTACTACAGGTTGAGTCCAGTAAACAAGCGGCGACCATGTTACAGACTTCCAAGCTCCTCCATTTGGATCACAGTATGATCTAGCTTGACCTCTATAAGTCTCACCAGGTGTTAATCCATTCTTATCCTTAGTGTAAGTACCATAAGATACTCCAGCTCCTCCAATTTGGAAGAAGTCAGATCCTGAAGGATTAGAAATAGAATCAACTCTTGCTTTCAACCTTACAAATGCATAAACTCCATTTGATGCATCCCAAGTAAATGTAGCTTTTGTAGGAGTAGCTCCATATGCAGCTAAGTTACCAACATTAGGACAGTTATCAAGTGTAGTAAATGTACTCAAGCCAGTCCAAGCACTTGAACCACCACCACAATACCAAGCTTTCATCTCATACTCATAAGTAGTACTTGCAGTTAAGTTAAGTAATAACTTATCTGTCTTCTGATTACCCCATGTACAAGATCCTACAGGTCCACCCATAGTTTTCTGTGACCATGAAGAAGTACCAACTTCTTTGTATCTAATTCTATACTGGTCAACTGTACATGTAGAAGAGTTCATGTTATCCCAATTGATAACCGCTCTAGTATGAACAATACCATCAACAAACATAGCTGTTGGGGCATCTTCATTACATACAGAAGAATAAGTACAAGAACCATCATCATTAGTAGCTGAAGCATCATAGTTATCAGCAGCTGGATCAGTACATCCTAAAATAGCAGTAAAGCAATCACAAATATGTGATCCTAAATTAGAATAAGTTGCATCAGGAAGAGAATCATACTCAAGAGTTGGATTGAAAAAAATTGGATTTTGGGTTACCCCCTGCTTTACTGTAGGTTTCCTTATTAGTGTTTGTCTTTTAGTCCACCAAGTTCCTCCATTGCCATCTGTATATCCAGCAGATGCATCATCTGTCCAGGCTTGACCTGGATCTTGACCAACTTTGCCAAAAATATCAACTATAACTCCCTGATATTCTAATGTCATTGCATCATCTCCATTAAAGAAGAATGTATTATTGTTGTCATAATTACCAGAACAATGATCATCTAACAATGCATAAAAACTTGGATCTACAGGAACAAGCCAGTAAAACCCTAAATCGATAGAATCAAGCTGCCCATTTCCAATAGCAAATGCCTCACCAGGGTTAATAGAGCCACTTAAAGCAAATATATTAGCCCCTGAAGCAGTTAATGAACCATTACCATATCTGTTAATAGTATATCCAGATAAATCTATTACAGAATTTGTTGGGTTATAAATTTCTATAGCATTGTTTTGTCCAGGACCTTCAACGTATTCAGAAATAAATAAGTTTGAACAGTTAGCTTGAGAAAAAACACAACTGCCATCATCTACATTTGCTGATGAATCATAATTTTGAGCAATAGAGTTAGTACATCCATAAACAATATTATAATTACATGAACCATCATCAGTATTAGCGTTAATATCATAATTCCATGCATTTGTATCAATACAGCCATAAACAATTGTGTAATCACAAGTCCCATTATCAATATTTGCTATCAAATCGTAATTAAATGCCAGAGAATCTGTACAGCCATAAATTAAAGTTCCTAAAGTATATGTTTGAATAGCAGAACATCCAAGTGAATCAGTTGCAGTAAGTTCATAGATACCTGCACATAAAGAAGTTAGAATATTACTTGTAGAGCCTGTATTCCAACTATATGTAACAGATGAATAAGATGAAGTAGCATTCACCATAATTAAGCCATTACATAATCCAGTGGAAGGGTCTTGCAAAGCAGTAGTTGTAATATTTACATCACAATAATAGCAAGAGCCATTATCGATATTTGCTAATGCATCATAGTTACTTGCTGAAACATCTGTACAACCATTCACAACAGCTATACAAGAGCTATCATTACAATTCGCTAAAGGATTATAGTTAAAGGCTGTAGAGTCAGTACAACCATCAAAACAGCAAGAGCCATCATCTATATTAGCTTGTGGATTATAGTTAGATACCAAAGCATCCAAACAACCATAAATAATTTGTCCAATAGTAAAAGTATCTGTAATACTACATCCAATCGCATCAGTTGCTGTTACAGTGTAAATACCAGTGCATAAATTTAAATTATTAGCTCCACTTACCCCGTTACTCCAAGAATACGTGATTGGTGAATAAGATGAAGTTGCATTTGTTATAATATAGCCATCACAAATTGTATTTGATGAGCTACTTTGCAAAATAGGAGTACTAAAAGATATATCACAATAGATACAACTTCCATCATCTACAGTAGCTAAAGGGTCATAGTTAATCGCCAAAGGATCGGTACAGCCAAAGTTTCCACAAGCAGCATAACCTGTATTAATAGCGGTTGTAATATCAGTTGAAGATGCGTTATCAATTTGATTATTATCATCAATAAACATTCCTACAATATGAATTTTTGATAAATCCCATGATTGGTCTAAAGTAAATTCGAAACATAAAGTTTCAGTATCTCCAGAATTATATGACGTATTTGCAAGAGGACTTCCGTTAAAATTTGGTGCAATTCCTCTAGCTACATGTCTATATACCATTTGTGATGCAGGAACATTAGATGGTTTATTTGCCCAATCACTTCCATCTACATCTATTAAAGAACCAGATCCTCCTCCACTATATGAATTAGATTGATAATATTGTGGTGTAGTACCTGTAACTGAATCTTCAACCAATACACATGCTAAAGACCAATTACCACTAATATTTGTTTGAAAATCAACTTGAATAGAAACTTGCAAAATATTACCATTTAATTCAGCACTATTAGTTAACAAAGCAGAGGGAGCTAGCTGTATTCTTTGTAAAAAATCTTGATTAATAGCTGAGGGATCTATTGTTGGACCTCTATCTACTAATGCACTAGGATAACCTGAAATATAAGGTGCTATTCCATTATCGTAAACAGCGTTAGTCATAGGATCTCCATTGTGTACAGCAATACCTTGCCAATATCCTGCATAATCATTATCCATCCAATTTGAAGCAACAATACCTCTTGGGGCCCAACCATTCCAAGTTGCGTGTGTTAATTCTCCAATAACTAATTTTCCAGCTGCTGGGGTTATAGCTTCAATTTGAATTGATATTGCATCATCAGTTGGGTCATCATCAGGCCCTAATCCATTTATATTATAAACAGTTGCTGTTCCTGAGTTTATTCCTCCTATTAATGTTATTCCATTAGTCATATTAACGTTATATACATCAAGAGTAACCATGTTTAATCCACTAATATTTTCAGTAATTGTATTTCCATTATATTCAAAATCAACATCAAAAGAAGTAACGTTTGTTAAACCTAAATTTCTAATTTCTACAGAAGGATTTCTTGTTTGACCAGTTAAACCTGTTATTGGGGTAACTGAAGAAACTTGAGCATTTAAATTTTCTAAAACCGCAGGTGTATAAGAATAACAAACATCATCTACAAAAAATTGATGTCCTGTAATCGGATATATATCTAATGATGCAATTTTATTAACTGTATTTGTAAAACTTCCTTGAGATTGATTATCTATAAATATTTCCCAATTGTTATTTGTTAAATCAACAACGGTTTTAATTTCAAACCATGTATTCATAGGATATGTTGATGTTAAAAAAATTGTTGCCCCTCCTCCATTTTGAAAAGAAATATTACCTGTTGCATCCATTTGTACATCTAAACTCCATGTTGTTCCTGGAGTATTTTCGGCTTGAAAATTAAAATATGCACCTGTTCCTTGATTAACAAAAAAGTTTGCTGAAAATTCAAAATCTCCAAGAGTATATGGGGCGCTAGATCCAAAAGGAAGTACAACATCTTGTGGTCCTCCTGATCCTACAGCTTCAAAATATAAAGAATTATTACCTGAATTAGATAACACATTAGTAACATTAGCATCATCTGCAAAAGGAGCTGTATTTCCCCAAAATTCTCCCCATGTATTCCAATGAGGAGATGATTCTGCAATTGGATCACCATTTTGATAACTTTCAAAATTATCACAGAATGAAATCGTAGGGTAAGAACAACTTCCGTCATCAACAGTAGCGATAGGATTGAAGTTAGATGCAGTTGAATCTGTACAGCCATATATTATACAAAAAGAACATGTTTCCCAACACACAATTGAAGGTGCATTTGTATTTAAATTTATTACTCTTAATGTGTCTGTCGGTGTAATAGTAACACAACTCTCGGCACCATTAAATGATTCTAAAATACTATCTACCTTAAATTTATAAGTATAATTTGAAGCTTGAAATGCAGAAACTGTTGTTGTATATTGATAATGATTTCCTCCAATATTTATCATTGGATATGACTGCCCCCCTCTGTAGAATTCAACAGTCGAATACGAATTTGGATATAAATTCATATCTACTTCAAAAGTAGCAGTTACTGGAGGTTGTGAATATGAATTTGCAGAAAATAGAATTAAATATATAAGTAATAATTTTTTCATAATAATTATTTTAGAAAATAAAATGTATTTGTAGTAATACAGCTGGCAATTTACAAAAATCTATCAAATTGACAAGTACGTAAAACACGCACACAATAATTGATTAAATAACTGATTCATAAATTGTTATGTTTTTTACTAAATAAAGAATGCAATATTTTATGCTTTTTTCAAAATATATTGATGGTTTCTGTTGTTTTTTTAATTGAGTTTTTTGAGTGTTTTTTAGTCATTTTATTTTGAATTTTTTGTAGTCATTTTTAAGCCATTTAAAACCTATTGTTTGTTCGTTTTTTAGTTATTTTTACTAGAGAATCCGTATTTTTTCTTAATTATTAATTTGTTTAATTATTCAAAGAGTTTTTTGTTTAATATTTCCATGTCTGATGACACCTTTTTTTGTAATACTTTGGCATATATTTGAGTGGTCCTAACACTAGAGTGTCCTAGCATTTTAGATACAGTAATAAGTGGCACATCATTGTTTAAAGTAATAGTAGTTGCAAAGCTATGGCGAGCAATATGAAAGGTGATGTTTTTAAATATCTTGGCTTTTTTGGCAAGTTTCTTTAGTTTTCTATTTACACAAGCATTACTGATAGATGAAAAAACAAGACCTTCCTTTTTCTCTATCTTACTATCTAATATTTCAAGAGCTGGTTTTAACAGCGGTACAATAAAGGTCTCACCAGTCTTTTTTCGTTTATTAAAGATATACTTTGAGCCTTTCTCATCACTATGAATCTGATGCCATTTTAAAGCTATAATATCAGCATAAGAAAGTCCTGTATACAAAGCAAACAAAAATAGTTCCTTAGTTTTTTTTTCTGATTCAATACTTAACTCAAGATTAGAGAAAAAATTTATCTCATCTTGGCTAAGAAACTCTATCTCTTTTCTTTTAAAAGAAAATACATAGCCTTCAAATGGATTATGATCTATGACTCCTTTTCTTTTTGATAGCGTTGTTATCTTTTTAAATCTTTGCAGCACCTTCATAGCTCCATTCTGGTTACAAAGAGTATTAAACAGTAAGTGTCTCTCTAATTTATATATAAAAGGGTTATCTACTTTTTGAATATCAATATCATCCTGTTTAAAGCTCTTTTTTATAAAATGGGAAAGGTGTTTTTTAAGGGTTCTGTAGTTTTTAAGTGTGCCTTCACTATAACTCTCTGGGATTTGATTTTTCATGTCAATATTATGAGTCTCTATTGCTTCAAGTACAGTTATACCCTTTTCCTTTATATTTAAATAAGCATTCTTTAAATCAATTGCTGAGAATGGTTTATTCATTTGAGATAGTCTTTGATGTTCTATGTAAAACCTATTTCTAATGTATTCCAAATAATGATTAAGCGTTTTTAATTTGTTATTAATAAGCTTTGGTCTTTGTTTTTTCTTATCCCAATCACTAATACTTATCCATCTTTTAGTTGAAAGCTCAATTCTTTGTCCATTTATGGTTACACGAGAATAAATTGGAAACAATTTTCTCTTATTCTTTTTCCCTTTCTTAAGAAGAAAAATGATGCTAAATGTGTCGAGCGAGGGACCTATTAGGGGACCTATTTTTTTACTTTTTTTCATATCTACAAAACTAGATTAAACATCTATCTTGTTGATATTAAATGATATATAGCGTTTATATAGAATTGATTAAAAGAAAATATATAGGGTATATACAGGAAATAAGAATTTTATATATCTAAGCTAAAAACTAGATATACAAATAACACCTAAGCCATTGAAATTCAACAAAATAAAAAGAACTACGATCGTAGTTCTGATGAATAAATAGGGTGAAAATTGTCGGGGTAGCAGGATTACAACCAACACTTATTTCACTAGATTACAGTAAGCTTATAAACTAAAATTTGTACCGCTTTTTGTACCGCTAACCAATCTACTAATACAAACTTAAGAAATTTATTTGATTATCTGATTAATCTCTTATTTTATAAAATATTAATCTTTTTCAATAAATCCAATGTTGCCGAAACATCTTCGCCTTCATTTCTGTCTGACTCTCTATTTTTTTCACATTCTCAACTATAAACAGATGGGTTGTTTGTAATCATCCTATTAGTCTGTTTTTCCTTTTCAAAAGTTGTTCTTTTTGGAAAGACAAATTGTTGAAGCTCACTTTTTTGTTCATAAGAAATATTTATACATGTAGATGATAAGTTTTGTGAGATTTTTAGTTTTTTCCATTTTATTTCTTTTTGTGAATTTTTTCTTAAATATTGACTTACCTCCTTAATTCAACATGCTCATCTCGTCTAATTTTTCTAAACAATGATTTCTATACTTTAACATTTCTGTAATAGCTGATGAAAGATTCTGAACTGGCTCTAATTCTGAAAATTTATTATCTGTTAAATGGATTATATTAATATGATTCACATTTAGCTGACTCTCTTTAAGTATCTCTTTATAAAGTAACAATTGAAGATAAAATTTATTTATTTTTTTATCCATAATATCTTTTGTAGCATTTTTTACCCCTCTTCCTCTTGATTTATTTATATTCTTATTTGTCTTCCAATCAATGATTGTAATCTCCTTTGTAATATTATTATAAACTAATAAATCAATAACTCCTCTTAACTTAAACTTCTCAGAAGTAATCTTAACTTCTGGATATAGAGAAAATTCTTCACTGTGATATTTTTCATTAATATAATCTATTGCATGTTGAGATCTTATATTAAGTTCAGAAGAGATTCCAATCAATAAATATTCCTCAATTTCTTGATGGATTAACGATCCAATCTCTTCTAGACCCTCCCATTCTTTTAATACTTCTTCCTTAGTCTTTCCTTGTGCTTTAGCCACAAAGAATGCAATTCTTTCTGCATCAAATAGCTTAAAGAATGTTGAAATAAAACTAGTAACTCCAATATATCCTTTTTCTCTTGTATGTTCTTCAAAATTATTATTCATATAAATTATTGCAGTCTCAACAATTGATCTTTTATTCTCTTTCATAGTTTATTTTTTTAAAACGATTATATAGATGACATTACATTATTGAATGTGTTGTTCTCGTATTTTTTCTTACATGACCTACACACCTTAAAGTTTAACTCCTCTAAAAGTGTTTTATTAATCGATAAATCAGAATTATTAACTATCATATAATACTGTATCAACATTCTTTTTAAAGGCTTCTTAAATCTTTTATCGTAATCCATTAAAAATTCTTTAACTTCTTCATCAGAATACCCCGTATTATTATCTTGAATCGAATCAGAAGTATAAGATAAATGCGTAGCCCTACTAAATCTTTTTAAAATTCTTGTATTTTTATCATTACCGTAATAATATCTCCCTGCCTCTTTTATCTTTTCATCAATCAATTCTTCTAATTCATTTGCTGATAAATTCTGAATATTACAAATCCCAGAATTGTCTAGTAAAAAATCTTTTAGATTTATCATTTGGAATTCTTCTGACCCTTTTGAATATTTTCTAACTATCTGTACACAGATTCTATTAAATTGAAAATCAAAAATTTCTTTTTCCAAAACACCATTTTCAAGGGCTGAAATATTCGGAATAATTCTAGCTCTAAATTCTGTTTGAGATTCATTACCTAACTCATAAATTTGATCAGGGATCCAATAGTTTTTATAGTTTGATTTAAGCCTATCGCAAGTGCTCTCTAAGTGATAAGATGGAGATTTCTTATTTACAAATATAAATCTATCGTCACCTCTTATTTCCTCAAATGGAACATAAATCTTATTGAGATAATCTTCAGGATTTTCAATTAGACTTTTAAGCGCTAGTAATGTTTTCTCTTCATATTTTGAAAAGAAGTAAATTGTTCTCTTATAAACCTCTCCTGATAAATCCATTGCTCGAATATCAGATAATTTCTTCACTATTGATTCATAATTTGATTGTGTGATAAATGTTTTCATTTTTTATTATATATATATATATATATATGTTTCTGAAATCATATTATCACCAACAAAGACCAAATTACTTATTATTGACTCCAGCATGAATAACATAATTCCTTAGATTTATTACCTCTTAGTTTCTTTCCGCACCTATCACAATAACCATATCCAGAAGATGAATAACCAATGTTTTTTGTTGGAGAATGATAAGGTAAAGATACTCCTAATGCATTCTCTAACATATTGCTCATACCAACATCTAACATGTTCCTTGCAGAATTGCATGAAATATATGACACATAACCACCATTATCAAAATATACTGTACGTTTTGAGCAGTTGTGTTTTGGAAATCCTAAACTGAGACTACCTCCATTTTTATAAAAGTTGATAAACACTCTATATTGCCCTTCTGTTATTGTAGCTAATCTTCTACTCCACATATTCTTTTTTTTAATCTATTAATTTAAAAGATACTTTGCAAGATGCCCTGGAATTGGATACATTGTAATTAATGATGCTCCAACAAAAATCCAAACAAAACCAGATGATATTCGGATATTCTGGTATTTCACTTCAGGATGTCTCCCAATTATTTTATTTACATATCTTTTAATAGTTCCTTTTAGTGTTTCTTTAGTTTCCCCATCTTTAAATGCTGATTTTACTTTATTTTCTAGTACCTTTTTAGGCAGGCCTGTTCTTTGTTTAAATCTCTTTTTGGCATGTTTTGTAATGTGAATTTCTGTTTTCATAATTTTATTTTTAGTTGTTAATCATCTATATATGTAAGCAATACCTATTTATCACCAACAGATTTATACTTTCCCATTTCTTTCTCTAGAAAATCTAAGCTGTTAATAATTCTTTTAAATCGTTCAACTTCTTTCAAGTCTTTTTTAACTTCTGAAAGAATCAATTTTAATCTAAAAATTAATTTAAGTTGTTCTATTTTATAGGTATTTTGCATCAATATCTTTTTTATATATGTCGATTATTTACATTTATCACCAAAAAAAATAAAAAAAAGCCAGAGAATAATCTCTGGCTTAATACTGAATTTTTAGATTTATTAGAATAAAATTAATCCTAGCATAAAGAATAGATAAAGGAATATGATCAGAACAGCATACCTTAACCTAAGAGGTTTGAAATAATATATACAAGTAGTAATGATAGTTAATACCAATAATAATATTACTGACCACAACAAAATATTACCTCCAAGAATATAATTCCCAATACTACCAATTCGGCTAATTGGAAAGTTTGTATATATAGTACCATGAATACTTGTATACACCAATAATGGTAACCCTAAGCCAATACAAATATCAAACATATTAGAACCATAAGCATTAGAAAAAGAATCATAAAACTTACCATTTACAGCATCCTTTACAGAAAGAAATGTATCTGGCAAACTTGAAGCAAGTGATACAATAAAAAAGGAAATAAAAAATAAATTTATTCCAACTTTTCTGGAAATAAACTCTGTAGATGTAATGAGCATATCACAACTATAACCAATCAAAAGAATAGAAAGAATTATTACCACTAATGATGTGATACTATTTACCTTTCCATCTGAAAATAATCTAAACAATTTGAGATTAAGAATATCTAAAAATATTCCATCTGACCCTTCTACAGAAACAACATTACCCATTTCAACATCTGTATTGTTATCTTTTCTACTTAAATACAAGGCTCTAACGTAAATAATATAGTAAAGAATTAATGCATAGGTAAAATACAAATGAATACCATAAAACATACCTCCCATCAATAATATAATAGCCCCAATTAAAAAAAGACCATCTTGTTTAATTATCGATTTATCAATTTTAAAATTATTTGTTTTTCTTTTATAAAAAACTACTAAAAAAGACACTACAGGTATCACTGCAATATTAAATGCCGAACTTCCTATTATTGTTGCATAACCAGCAGAAAAACCTCTAATATCCCCATAATAAAACAGAAACATACTTGAAATAAATAGTTCTGGCAATGATGATGCTATTGCATTAACTGTTGGACCTTTGATTCCCTCTCCAATATCTCTTGTTAGATAATTTGCAGCCAAATCAAAACTAGAAGAAATTTTCCAAAGTATATAAGTAGCAACAATAATTTTTAAAATAATAAATATCATTTATTCCTCATCTAAAAATTTTTGAATTTCTTCCTGATTTACATATTTTGGAATATTGTGTCTGTTAATTGAATTATTTACAAAATTCATCATGTCTTCATTTGCATGAGTTAATATATAATCACTAATAAATTTCACTTTATCTTCTTTATCTAATTCGCTAAATAATTTTGATAATTTTAATATTAACTCTTTATTATTATATCTCTTCATCTTCTTCTATTTTTTTATAATCTATAAACCCATGTTCATCTAATGGTAAATTGTTCTCATTAGAAATGAAATGATTAAACTCTTCTTCATTAGAAAACTGATCTAATTCATGCTTGTCAATAAATTCTGTTTGTTTTTCTAATAACTCCTTAAAAAGAAGCAGTTTAGATATATTATCTTTATTATATTTTTCCATTTTTATTATATATGTTTTAATTAAACAATTATCACCACTAACTCATTTTAAAAATATCCTCCCATTCAGAATAGTTATTATGTACTCTAACTTCTTTTATGAGTTTCTTTTTACATTTTTCTTTTGTGCTTGCTAAGTTTTTCTTATCTCTAACTGTATGACCTAAGTTATTCAATACTTCCAAAACTTCATCAGAACTTATGCCTTTAATTACCAATTCAAATAAGTCTCTACATTTTGGCGACATCAACCTAGATACTTCTTTAAAAAGTTTTGCATATTCAAGCTCATAATCTATTACATCAACATTAACCCCTCCCTCAAACTGTTTAGAAATCATTTCACCATCATCATTAAATTCATAAGAATCAATACTCTCAAAAATTTTACCTTCTCTAGTTTTTTTTCGAAAATATTCGTCAATTAAATTTTTTGTTATTCTTTTTGAATACCATTTTAACTCAGTCCAATTTTTCATTTCGTCAAGTTTATTACTTGCCAAAATATTTTCAATTATAATCAAAATTATTTGCGAGTTGATTTCTTCTCTTGTATAATCATTAATATGATAATGATTATAAATCCTTGTAATTTCTCCTATTTTAGGATTTAGATTCATAAAAATTCTTAAATTAATATTTAATTCTAAGAAAGCATTTTTATTACCTTCACGAATTAAATTAAATACTTCTTGTATATTTTTACTCATATTATTTTAAATTAAACATTTGCTGAATAATATCTCCTTTGGAATAACCATACTCCTTAGCAAAAAGATATATCACTCTTAATTCATTACAATCTATTTCTCCATCAGAGGATGCTAATGTAAGTAAATTTCTAATTATGGATGAAATATGTAAACCATCAATATTATCTGCCGATTGATTAATTTTTGGTAACTCATCTTTTATATGGACCCATGCCTTTTCATATGCAGACATTTCAGGATCATTATTAATTTTACAAGTTAGCATATTAGCTTGTTCTACAGGATTAAATTCTTTTTGATGATTATATATCAATTCCTTAAGATATTTAATTTCATTATCATCTATGTTACCATCTGCAATGCCTACTAACAACCCTAATTCAAAAGTAATTTGAATATTACTCATGTTCCTGTCGTATACAATTTCTGGATATATTAAAGACATCTCATTATTAATAATTTCTTGCACTTTAGATGTGTCTGCATTCCACCCATTTTCAATAAAATATTCAGAAACACTTTTTAAAATCAAAACTCTAAGTAGAGTTAAAGGATGTTCTTTAAGAACTTCACATTGATTTTTATGCTTTAATTGACTAAAATGACTTTCTAAATCTCTAAGTACATCATCCACATCATTCATTATTCCTGTTGTAAATTTTATAAGTGCTTTAGCCGTTGACTCATAACTTTTTGTTATTTGTAATGACAATAAATCAGCTGATATCTCTTTACATATGCTCCATTTTTTCAAATTTTGAACAAAAATCTTTTCTTCTACATTTTGACTATAAGAAAACCTGTTGATTATTTTTCTATAAGGAACACTTGTATGTTTATAATTAAAATGAGCTACTTCATGAGCAATTACTGCAAGTTTTTCATTATAATTTAACTCATTCATGAAATGTTGTGTTAAAATAATAATCAAATCCCTCTTCCCTCCTGATAAACTATCATTTACAGTAGCTTTAGCTTCTGGTGTTTCTTTTCGGTTAATATAAATATTAATGTCTAGTTGCTTATCTTTATCAAACAAAGTATTGATTTGATTTATAATCTTTTTAATAACTGCCAAATGATTCACTTTTAATGAAGGCCTTGTCATATCATATATACTCATCTCTTTTGCAAGTAATTCTTTTCTGAAGTCTGAACCTGTTTCATTGATTAACTCATCAATTTTATTTTTAAGGGAAGAAATTTTATACTTTTCATCACCAAAGTAATAATCATCTTCCCTATTGTATTTAAATGCTTTCATAAATAATCATTAATTTTTAACAAACCATTTTTTCATAAAATTGTTCTTTTTTGAACTATATCCCATAAGGATTAGAATTACTAGTAAAGCAATTAAGAAAAATATAATATATAACACAACTTTAATCATCAAAATTAAAACTAGTTTTCATTGAATTACGCAAATGTATAAATTCTGAAGGTATTGCCTCACAAGTAATTAATGAAAATTAAAAAAACCTTAATTCGATTAGTAATTATTCTAAGCAGTCAACTAAATAATCGCCTAAGGAAAATTTTTCTATAATCTTAATTACAACTTCTTTGTAAATAAATTGGAATTCATTGGTGACAAACAAATTGCAGAAACATATATAGCTGAACAAACACATTTTAAGAATATAAAAATTTACTAAAAATAATAACACAACTATTAAAAGGAGGCTGCCAAAATGTGGCGATTATTATGATGGAGATGTTTGTCAAACATGTGGTTATCCTTGGAGCTAATCAGAACACAAGCTAAGTTAATAACTTTGTTCATAAACCACTTATCAACAATGTCTTAAACATTAAAAACAAAAATTAATTTAGCTGTCCGCTTTAAGCCTATATTTTCAAATTTTCTGCCAAATATGTTTTAAAACTCTTTAAAACAAAGTCGGAAACAGCAAAACTAAAAGTAAAATAAGTGATGTTTTTATTATGCAGATTGAAAGAAATTTTAATTCTATATCAGTGACTCAAATCCTGAAATAAAACAAGCAAAAAACTGTAATATTTATTACTAAATAGCACATCATAAATGCTATTTGACAATCAAATATCTGAAAGCAAAAACCTGCTCCTGACTAACTCATGGGCTTTATATATTAACAAGAAGATGTAAAAATTTTCAGATAGTTTAGATCTAACTACCTAGGATACTTATATTTTCAAAAAATCAAAGTTCATGAAAAAGAAGAAACAATTAATGATAAAAAAATCTAACAAGAAAATGAATCCCTCGGATAATGCTTCAAAGATATTTGAATCCATTTCTAAGATGGATTTAGAAGCGTTAGTTGTTTTACTTGATGAAGATATAAATATTAATGACACGCCCTGTAAATATACCTTGTTAGGAGAATTGAAAGAGTGGTTTGATGTCTTTAAATCTAAAGGAGATACATACCTAAATCAATCAGAAGGAAAATGTATGTTTATAATGTGTTCTGATGGTGATGCTACCAGAATCTTTATAGGAAATCAATCAGGACATAAATACTCACTAAAATATAAATTAGAGAATAATGACATAATTGAACTTATGCAATGTAATTACTCTGAAGGTGATCATGTTAAAGTAAAACAAAAATAACATGTATTACAGAACTTATACTGAACTAATTACCTTTTGCAAATATTTACCTATTCGTCAGTTAATGGCCTATAAAGATGCTGTAAAAGAGATGAAAAATAAAGAATTCTTAATTGCCCGTGAAGTACTAAAAATTAGGATTAGTAAAAAATATAAATTATTACAAAAAAAATAAAATTTAGGATATGAAAAATCATAAAAAGATAATATTTGAATTAGACAATTTAAATGAATTCCCAATGTACAATGTGAAAATATTAGTACACAAAAGTAGCTCAGGAAAACATTCAACATATACGGTTAGCATCAATGAATATATAGACAATGCAATTGATAGTCTTAACAGATTAAGAGATAATATGAATAAGGAAGGGATTAGTTGGACAGTATATTATATAGAAAAAGAGAACTCAATAGAAGGATACAAAATACTTGAAGTTGTAGAGTCTAAGGATGAAAAAATATCAGAAAGAACTAAATTTAATTCGATGAAAACACAAAATTATCATCTAACACGATTAGTAGAAAAACTAGATTTAATCATAGAGAAATCACCATTACAATACTAATATTATGTTAAAAATACTCCTAAATAATGAATGAAGTATTTGATATCTGTGTAGCTATTTTAATTTGGATTGCAGATTTATTTAGAGTTACATATAAAGAAGCTAATATCTGGATATTTGTAATTATTGAGCCTATCCTATTTATAGCAATGTTATATATGATTATAAAACAAAGAAGAGAAATTAAATTATCTAAAAATAGAAAATGAGAATAATCTTAATTTTTTGTGTATTAATTATTTCTAGTTGTCAATTAGAAACATCTTTTGAATTCTCAACTTATTGGTGGAAAAGTAGCACCAAACTTAATACTCAACAAAAAGAGTTTTTGAATACAAATAATATTAATAAAATATATCTAAGAATTTTTGACTTAAAGTTTGATGAGAAGAATTCAAGTATATTAATACCTAAAGTCTATTCAGGATTTAATGATATCAATACAATTCCTGTTATATATATTGAAAATAAAATTTTCTCAAACTTTAATATTGATACTATTTATAATTTGATTCAACAGAATATAAAATCAGCAATAGACAAGAAAATAATTAATAGTACTAATAATCTGCAAATTGATTGTGACTGGACAATAACAACAAAAGAACCCTACTTCAAATTATTAAAAGCTTTATCAAAAGGCATTAAAGGGCTTAGTGCAACAATTCGATTGCATCAGATTAAATATGCTCAAGCAACAGGAATACCTCCTGTTGAAAAAGGAATAGTCATGATTTATAACTTAGAATCTCCTAATGATATAGATATGGAAAATTCAATATTTTCATACGACAAAGCAATGCAATACTTAGACGGGTACTTAAACAAATACCCTCTTAAAATAGCAATTGCTCTTCCAGCATTTAGTTGGGGAGTTCATTATCATCATGGTAAAATTAAATCATTAATGTCAGATTTTAATCCCGAAAAGTTTGACAACATAAATATGAGCAAAAATAAGGATGGTTATTACAAATCAAAAAAAGCACATTTTTACAATACTCACAGAATTTCAAATAGAGATGAGATAAGGTATGAATATCCAAAAATAGAAGAATTAAATAAAATGATGACTTTTCTACTACACAATATAAAACAAGATAGCACAGAAATTATCTTCTTTAGTCTAAATTCAAATTTTCTAACAAATAATAAAATAAATTATGAAAAAATTATTTCTACTTATAATTAGCATCATACTAAGTTTAAACTCAAATTCTTGCGGACTTGTAATTCAATATACAGAAGAAGCAAATAAAAACTTCCTTATAACGCAACTTGTTGCCGATTCGGAATTAGATACACGCTTATTCTCAACTAGTAATAATCTATACTATAAGTTAAATTATGACATGTATGATATGGAACGAGATAGACAATCAACAAAATTAAGAAAATTAGGATTTAGTGAAGATATAATTTATTTAATGAGTAGTAATATTGTGAAATCGATAAACATAGAAAACAATTTTATTAAGATTGAATTCAACTCTAATTACGATAGAACTATAAATAATATTTATGAGTTGAACATTTCAAAATTCTTTAACCAAACTATTATCAAAGAATTTAAGAGAAAAAACCAACTTAAACTACTTGAATTCATGATGTACAGAAGTATAGTATTACAAGGAAGAAACTCAAGTAAATCAACTAAAATTAATTTACGGAAATTTATTCGTGATGAAATTAAAACCTGTCCAAATGAGCTTGTTGAAGATTATGCTACTTTACTGATAGAATTGAGTCTTCGCATTCGTCACTCATATACAATAGTTTCTGACTATATGAAATATTTTGAGAATGCAAAAAAACTTAATCCAATAGCTTATTCTCATTTTTGTGGTGCAGTAAGTGCTCAATACGCTTTAATTCCTTCTAATGAATATTTCAAATACAGCAATGACAGAGAATTAAGCGTATATTTATTCACTAAACTACTTAAATACCCAAAATTATATAGTAGAATAATTTATGAAATAAACTATGTCATAGATTTAAAAAGTGAATTTGACTGGGAAAAATGTTTATTGTATTGTAAAAATCAAGAAGAAAGAGATATAATACATTTAATTAAAACCTCAATCTTTTCTGGAATAAATATCTCGCTAATAGATTACTTTAAAGAGAGAACAAGTGAAAACTCAAAGACATTTGAACTAGCACTAATCCAATACACTCAAAGAGTTGAGAGAAACTTATTTACTAAGCTAAATCACGCAGGAAACTTTAAAGAAGGATACAAAGTTAAATCAGTAAATAAATATGATTATGATGATGCTGTAGATTTAAAAAATTATTTAAAAGAAATTAAAATACAAAACAAAGTATTACTACATATTTTAAGAGGGTATTCATCATTTATGCTAGGTGATTTTTCGGAAGCTAGGAAAGAATACCAAATCGCAAAAAACTTGTTGAAAAACGCTCAATACCTAACAAAAAAACAAAAAAGTAATTTTTTAAAACAAATAGACGGATTAGAATTATTAGAGGAATTTAGCCATGATAATTCAGATATAAATTATCATAACCTCCAAACAAGATTAACCAAATTATTAACAGAAACACAACTTTCAAATAAGATGGAAACTTACTTTGAATTAGGACTAAATCTAGCGATTAAAAGGTATGATTTTATAACTGCATTAACATTTACATCTAACAAAGGATTTCATCAGGAAATCATTCTTGATATAATAATGGACAACAATGAATTATTAAAACTTCTAGAAAGAATTAATAAAGAAGAATTACCTTTTATGGACAGACTTCCAGTTTCCTTAAAATTTATAGTAATTGAACAGATTGCTACTAATTATTTCAGAAATCATGACTTAATAAATGCTGAAAAATATTTCGACTTACTACCAGACAATATTTTTGAAAATGGAATAGGTGGGAAAGCGTATTACTATAATAATAAATACCAAAATGATTATTCTAATTTTACAATTAACACTTCAGACACAGAGAGAGAATCACTCAAAAAATACAATAAAAAGACAGCTATAAAGACAATTTTAGAAATAACAAATGAAATAGACCAAAAAAATAATATTGACTTCAAAAACGATAGCTTGTTATCAATAAGAATTAGAAAAGAAATATCAAATTTATACTTTGACTTATCATGCATGTACTCTACCCCATTTTGGGCTTATAGCAGAATTTGGCAAGGAGGATTGAAATATGGATTTTATTATACTCACTATGAACCATTCAATAACCTAAATTCTAAATTTGTTAAAATAAAAATGGATACATTTCTAAATAAATATGGAAATCAAAAAATATCAATAAAATACTTAAATAAAGCAATAGAATTTTCAGACGAAAAGGAAAGGCTAGCTAAATTAAACTTTAAGTTATTAAAAAAACTAAAAGAACCGTTTCAAACTTCATTTCATAAAAGATGTTACAATAGTGTTAAATGGGAATCAATAGTTAAAGACTATGAAGCAAAAACAATTTCAACAGCACTTTTAATAGATTCTTTATATCAAAATACTAATTACTTTAAAGAAGTAATATCAGAATGTACTGATTTTAAAAATAAGAACCCAAAGCACAATGAAAAACCTGTGATTGAAGCTAAGGAAGAAATGAAAATTGAAAATGATGAAAACATTTATAAATTATTAATAACAATAATAATGCTTATACTAATAATTATTATTGGAGTATTTTATTTTAAAAAAGCTAGCTAAAAAATTAGTGAAAAATGAAAGAACTATCCGCTAATATAACGCACCAAACTCAATCTAATTAGCCAGACTTCAAAACCCAAAAGCAAAAAATTTAAATAAATAAAAATTTAAAATGGAAAATTTAGGATGGTTTGGAATAAAATCTGAAGAGAGTAGTATTTATCTTTGTTCTGTAGATGCTTTGAGTATTCTTACTTTTATAAGAGGAAGAGATTTTCAGATAATTGAGATGTGGGGATCTAAAGACAATAATGAAAAGGACTTGCTTTGCAAGTATGAAGAAAGATTCTGGGTAAGAAAAAATCATTTTATAGAAATAGCTTCATTAATTGAAGAAGATGAAAATGAAAACATCATTTCTCTTAAAATAAATTTAGATAATGGAGACTATATAAATTTAATATATGGTCAATTATGGGTGAAAATATCTGACACTAAACTATTAAAAAAATGTACATTGAAAATTTTAGAACAATATGGGTATTATGCAGCAAATGAGATTTGGAATTTTGTGAGTAAACAAAATTGTGAAATGCCAATTAACTATTTAGTAGGAATGGAAGAAAAAGATATACTTGATAGCTTAGAAAAAACAAAAATTCAAAATCTAATGTGTAATCAAAATGAGAATAACATCTTAGAAAAAATTAAAATTCATGGACATAAATGTAATTTAAAAATCTAGTCACTCATTAACAAAAATAACTAAGTTTAACATATATGAAAAATATAGTTGTATTGACAGGAGCAGGAATTAGTGCAGAAAGTGGACTCGGAACTTTTAGAGGTTCTGAAGGGTTATGGGAGAAATACAAGATTAAAGATGTTGCTACTGAAAAAGCATTTCTAAAGAATCCAGCATTAGTATTAGAATTTTATAATATTAGAAGAAAGCAATTACTTAACTCATTTCCAAATGACGCTCACTTTGCCTTAAATAAACTAAAAGAAAAATACAATTTATCAATATTGACGCAAAATATAGATGATCTACATGAGAGAAGTGGTAATACAGACATAATTCACTTGCATGGAAAATTAAGAGAGTCTAGAAGCGTAATTGATAATAAGATTTATTCTATCAAGGGTTCGGAATTAAATATTGGAGATTATTGCAAGCAAGGAGGACAACTCCGCCCAAATGTAGTATGGTTTGGTGAAGCAGTACCAAATATGGATTTAGCAATAGATAAAGTAATACAAGCATCTGTTTTTATAATTATTGGCACTTCATTAAATGTGTTTCCAGCCGCCTCACTTATTGATTACGCTACAAAAGCCAAAAGAATTATTATAATTGACCCTAACTCTTCAAATTACAATGGAATTGAAATTATTAATGAGAAAGCAACGAAAGCTGTTCCTCAATTAGTAAATGAATTGTTAGAATTAGGATAAATTATCAACACAATGAAAATTTAAAAAAAAATAAATGAAAATGTCTTTTCAAACATACTATCAAAATACGTTTCAATCACATTTACAAGAATTTTATAATTCAATTCCTGATGATATGAGACATCATAATCATCAGACTTTCTATGATGAAAATAAAACCTTTACAATTCAAGTTGATAAATTAAGTAATCATGGAAGAGGTACAAACATTGAACATTTGAAGTTCTTAAGTCCAGAAGATAAAATACATTTTAGTATTTCATTGTTTCTGACTATACTTACAGATCAAGTATGTTACACATATTTTAATTCAATATACTCAAGATTTAGATCATTAACTAACTATCCAAAACTTACAGGAACTTGTTTGACTATGTGTCATATTAACGCACATCCAACAGAGATTTTTCAACATATTGATAAAGAGTTGGACTGGAATTATAGAGATATTTGCATTATAGAAATAAAAAATATTTTTAATGAATCAAAGGATTTTATGAAGCAAGTGATTCTTAGTTTCTTTAAAAATCATTTAAATGAAATTGATGGAGAAACTTTCTGGAAAAAATGTAAAGAAGAATTAAAATTCTAGCAGAAAAAGTAGCCGTAGCAGGATTACAACCTCCACTCTTTTCACTAGATTACAGTAAGCTTTTAAACTAAAATTTGCACCACTTTTTGCACCGCGAACCAATCTACTAAAACAAACTTAAAAAATTAATTGGATTTTATGATTAAAAAATACTTTTTAAAATAATTTAATCAATAAATATTCTTTACTAAAAAGGTATTGTTATTTTAAAAAAAAAGACATTTTTGCAGAAATTTACAAACGAAGAATGGAATATAATTTAAAAGAAATATTTACTGCTTTCATGGTATTGTTTGCAGTAATTGATATTATTGGTAATATCCCTATAATACTTGATTTAAAGAATAAGGAAGGAAATATTCATAGTAGGAAAGCATCTTTAATTGCAGGTGTTATAATGATATCATTTTTATTTATTGGAGATGAAATGCTAAATCTTATAGGTATTGATGTTCATTCTTTTGCAGTTGCTGGTGCATTTGTTCTGTTCTTTCTGGCACTTGAGATGGTATTAGGTGTAAAACTGTACCATGATGATGCAAATAAGTTTTCAGCAACTGTTTTTCCAGTTGCATTCCCATTGATTGCTGGCCCTGGAACTCTTACAACTATTCTCTCAATCAAGTCTGAATATGCTACAGAGAGTATATTAATTGCAATAACTCTAAATGTTATAGTGGTTTATATAGTCTTAAAAACATCCGGTAAGATTGATAGATTGATTGGTAATAATGGAATTAATATAATTAGAAAAATTTTTGGTGTTATATTATTAGCAATATCAGTAAAATTATTTGTATCAAATATTCAAGAACTTATAAGATAATAAAATATCATTAGAAAAAGTGAAAAGAAAAAGTCAGGGTAGCAGAATTACAACCTCTACCCTTTTCACTAGATTACAGTAAGCTTCAAAACTAAAATTTGCACCGCTTTTTGCACCCCTAACCAATCTACTAAAACAAACTTAAGAAATTTATTCGATTATCTTAGTAATCATATATTTTTTAAAATATTTTAAAATGATTATTATAATATTCTCACTAATATTGCACAATATTTAAATAAAGATAAATAATTCTAAAATTAAAAAATATTTAAAAATGTCAATGTTAGAAAATAAATTTGAAAAAGCGCTTTGGAGTACTAGATTTGTTGTGTTGATAGCAGTGATATTATCTATAATTTCATCAATTACATTATTTCTATTGGGGGGTTGGGATATTATACAAGCAACCATTTTTAACAACCCATTGTTTAATCAAAATATCAATACAAACAATGACTTGTTGTTTAAAATTATTTCATCAATTGATTTATTTTTAATAGGTATAGTTTTATTAATTTTTGGATTTGGAGTTTATGAGTTGTTTATTAGTGAGATTGATTTTGCTAAGGGTAAATTTGCAGACTCAACATTAAAAATTAATAGTCTAGATCAACTAAAAAATAAAATAATCAAAGTAATAATTATTGTGTTAATCGTTAAATTCTTTGAAAAAGTTTTAAAATTATCTCACAATTTCACAACTCCCCATGACCTTCTTTTATTTAGCCTTTCAATTTTATCTATTTGCATCGGATATTATTTAATTAATAGAAAATAACTAATGTAGCAGGATTACAAAAAACACTTATTTCACTAGATTATAGCAAGCTTTTAAACTAAAATTTGCATCACTTTTTGCACCGGTAACCAATCTACTAAAACAAACTTAAGAAATTAGCCCGATTATATACTTTGATAATTGTTTTTTAAAATAAATTTGTAAAAAAATAAAAATGTCAAATACTAAATGGATAGGGGCAGCTGCAGGATGGCTTTTTGCAGGCCCAATTGGAGGAATAATAGGATATTATTTAGGAAAAAATTTGTTTGACAAAAAAGTTGATAATCAAAAAGCATTCGAAATATCTTTACTTATACTCTCTTCCATGGTAATAAAATCAGATGGTAAAGTATTAAAGTCAGAGCTAAATTATGTAAAAAAATTCTTTACTAATACATTTGGCGCACAAAAATCTAATGAATACTTTAAAATTTTCAACAATTTAAACAAACAGGATTTAAACTCTAAGTTAAGACAAGTGTGTATACAGATCAACACTCATATCAATCACTCTTCACGATTAGAAATAATCCATTTTTTATTTGGAGTTGCTGCTTCTGATAATGAAATTCATTTAAAAGAAATTGAAACAATCAAAAGAATTTCAAACTATATGAATATTAATTCTTATGATTTTGAATCTATAAAGTCCATGTTATTAGTAAAGAAATCTGCCAATTCTGAAAAATGGTATAAAATTTTAGGAGTCAATAAAAATGCAACAGATTCTGAAGTAAAGAAGGCCTACAGAAAGATGGCTCTAAAATACCACCCAGATAAATTGACTGGAGTTAGTGAGGATATTAAAAAACTTGCCTCTCAAAAATTTCTAGCGGTAAAAGAAGCTTATGAACAGATAAATAAAGAAAGAAGTTAGAGATAACTTTCTCTCTTTATTTATAGAAAAAAGTCGGGGTAGCAGGGTTAACTTTTACTACCATTTGATATTCTAAAGGTCACCTTATTAGTCACCTATTACTTAATGTAGAACTGTGACAAATATAACAAAAAATCTCCACCAGCTCCACCATCTTCGTCTGCTATTGTTAAAAAAACAATAGTTTACAATTTGATTAATAGAATTCTCTTATATAAGCATAAGCCTTTTCAAAAAGCTCATTATCTTTAATTTTATATTTAATCCAGAGCGTTTTTCTTAAACCAGACTTTACTTCTTTCTGTCCTGATATTGAATTTTGCCATCCGTCAAAACTAACAGCTCTAACTATAGCATCAATATCATTAACTATCGATTCAATAACAGCAGGTGTGGAATCTGTTTTTATTTCTAAGAATAATTCAGTTAATGCAGCTTTTGGAGACTTTTCTTTTTGTTCAAGTAATTTTTTCTCAGCTTCAACTGTTTCCTGTGCTATTTTACACAATTCTTTTACAAATTCTATACTCTGAATTAATCCTTGCTCAGCTTTCTCTTTAAGATCCTCTAATCGTTTACTTAGGTCCTTAAATTTGGGTAATGTAGCATGTTTTTTAAACCTTTTAATCAACTCCTTTTCTAAAACTTTAATTTGTTTTTTATCAGGATTATTAAATATATCATCAATAACATCAGCATCTAAAACAAACTCTGACATATCATCATTTAAACCAGAAACATGAATATTATCATGTATTAGTTTTGTTGTTTGTGCTCCTAACGAATGCCAAAGTAATTTACCAATATTATCAATTGAATTCCTTGTGGAATTATATACTCCTGTTAGCCAAATATAGTCTGATTGATAATCGTTAAGAATAGAGTCAGGTGAAAGAGATTCCCACAGTTTACTTAGAAACTTATAATCAATAGCAAATTTATCTTTCTTCTCATCAGTATTGATACATTGTTGCGCAGACTCTAATCCTTCAAAACCTTCTACTGTTCTATCTACATCAGGAAAGTGTCTTAAACAGTTTTCCATAGATTCAGAAAGTTGTTCCTTTAAAAGTGTAAGGTTTGTAATGACTTTCTTCACACTCTCTTCATCAAATTCAAGTGCTTTTGCTGCATCATCAAAAATGCCAAAATAATCAACTATTCTACCAAAATGTTTATTTGGATATAATCGATTAGTTCTGCAAATTGCCTGAAGTAAAGTATGGTCTTTTAATGATTTATCCAAGTACATTGTTTGAAGTATTGGCGCATCAAAACCTGTCAGTAGTTTTGCAGTAACAATAATGAATTTTAGCTCTGAATCTTTCTCATTAAATTTTTCTATAATTTTTGCTTGTTGACTTTTATCAATACCCCATTTCTGTTTAAACTCAAATGGATCATTTGCAGTAGTTGACATTACAATTGAAGAAGCATTTTCAGGATAATGTTTATCTAATTCTTCCTTATATTGAACACAAGCATGTCTATCTGGAGTTACAATCATGGCTTTAAATCCATGAGGTTCCACTTTTTCAGAATAATGCTCTACAATATCATTAACTATCATCTCAACTCTTTCAGGGGACTTTAAAAAGACGGACATCTTTGCCGCTTTTCTACTTAAAGCATCCGCTTCTTCATCAGACAATCCATGTTGAGATTGTAAATCTCTAAAAGCCTCATCAATTTTATCTTTATCAATATGAACATCAACAAGTCTAGGCTCGAAATGAAGCGGCAAAGTAGCTTTATCTCTAATAGAATCTTGAAAAGTATATCGTGACATATAACCACCAGAATCTGATTCTGCCCCAAAAGCCCAAAATGTATTTTTATCTGCTTTATTTACTGGAGTTCCAGTCAATCCAAATAGGAATGCATTTGGAAGCGAAGCTCTCATCATTCTACCTAAATCACCTTCTTGCGTTCTGTGAGCTTCATCCACTAATACAATAATATTATCTCTATTGTTCATATTGGCATAAGCATCTTTAAACTTATGCACCATAGTAATAATAATCTTTCGAGTATCATGTTCTAATAATTCATGAAGCTCTTTAATACTATCTGTGCTTACTACATTTGAAACATTAGAAGCTGAAAAAGTTCCACTAATTTGAGAATCTAAATCAGTACGATCAACAACAATTAAAACAGTAGGTGCATTTAAAGATTGATCTCTTCTTAGTTTTTGTGCAGCAAACAGCATGAGTAATGATTTACCAGAACCCTGAAAATGCCAAATTAACCCCTTTTTTATTTTACCTTCTTTTACCCTATGTACAATTTGGTTTGTTCCTTCATATTGTTGATACCTACAGATGATTTTGATGCTTTTACTACCCTTAGTGGCAAAAACAGAAAAATTCTGTAAAATATCTAATAGCCTCTCAGGAGAAAGTAAATCTGTAACTTCATCTCCAACCTCAGATAAACCAATTTTTCTAGCTATTTCTGCATCATTATTTTCCATTCTCCATGGTGACCAAAACTCTAATGGAGTACGAACTGCACCATAATATAACTCTTTACCTTCAGTAGCAAAAGAAAGTATATTAGGGACAAATAACTGAGGAACAGCTTCTTCGTAAATATCATGTATTTCATGCGCACCATCTACCCAAGATATTGATGGGCGAGTAACTGTTTTTACCTCACCAACTACAACAGGAATACCATTAATAAACATAACAATATCTGGTCGTTTATTTTCTTTATCTGTAATTACAAACTGGGTGGTTATTTGATAGTTATTATTTTCAATATTATCAAAATCAATTAGTTTAATAGGAATATGCCTATTGTTCTCTCCAAAAGGAAGGGTTTTATCTCCTTTTAACCATTGTAAGAATTCCTCATTAGCTTTTACCAAACCAACTCTCACCTTTTCATAAACAATGCCTCTAAGCTTATGTATTACTTGCTCAGCAAGTTCAGGATTAGCCTCAATGGCAGGGTTTAATCTACATAAAGCCTCTTTAAGTTCACGAATAATAAAAATATCAGTAGTATCTCTATCTATATTTGAAGCATCTATATATTGCCATTTAGAAATACTATTATTAGGAATTTCAGGTGTGTTTAAATTAACACCACTTAATTCATTGATGACATAATGCTCTACACTATTTTCCTCATTAAAAATCATAAGAATATCTGATTAATTAAACTTTTTTGAAGGGATTGAGAAGTTTCAATTTTTGCTTTAATTTGAAATAGTGCTTGATCTAACAATGTCAATCGTTCTCCTATTAATTTCTGTTCTTCAAAACATGGTAAATTGATTTCAAAGCTACTTAATGTCTCTTTAGTAATTGTTTTTATTGTTGCACCAGGAGCTGTTTTCTCAGCTATTTTAAATATTCTCTGTAAAGTATAAGTAAAATATTTTAAATCTATCTCTTTTAGAAACTCTTGAAATATCAGAATAGTCCTATCCACGTATGCATCATATTGAGTTATTGCAACTCTACCAATAGAACCCTGTATAGATATTATCAAAGTACCTTTTGGAACAAAAACACTCATGGGTTTAGCTTTATCGCTAATTTTTGACTTTGTATCTTTTTTTAGCTTTAAGTCATAATCGATATCATAGACTTGAACAAATGCAGATCCATTAACATCATCATACCATTCTTTGGAACCATATGGTTGAGGGAAGCTACCTCTTCGATATTTTGCCAATTCATCCATACTGTATTTCTGCCAAGAATCATCAAAATCACCCAACCTTATTGATCCAGTTAACAATTCTTTAATAAAAAAAGATCTAGATTTTTCTGTTTTATCCAAAACCTCCTTTTCTGTCTCAATCACCTCATTCATAGCCCAAAGCAACTCTGCAAGTTGGGCTTGTTGGTCTTTGGGAGGAAGGAAGAATTCGTATTTCGCAATATCTTTCCAATTAATATAAGGGTTGACAGAACCTTTTGAGTTACGAACCGAATTTTCAGTAAAGCCTTCAGACATCATTATAAAAGGAAGTAATTGTTTATCAATATTTTTCTCATTCGCCCTTATTACAAATGTTGTATTTGATGTAATCCCTGAAAACGGAGCAATAACAACTTTGCGTAAATAGGTTCTTCTTGAACCATACAATATATCTCCTTCGTCAAACCTCCTTATAAATGCAGGACCTAGATACTCGTCTTTTAATTCTCCCCAAGATCTTAAATGAAGATCTTCAGAGTTCATATGACCTCCTTGAACGTATCTTGTTAAATCCGTATTATCTCTATCAATTTTTCCTTTTTGCTGAATCGCAACGTCTCCAAATTTGGTTGGAATCCATTGAGACTTATCAATTTGGAGTTCTTCTGATATTTTTTCTAATAGTCCTTTCATATTATTTTAACTCTTCAAATAAGTTATTCATAGATTCTTTTAAAGAGTCACCAGTATCATTCCAGTTTTTATAAGATTGCCCAAATGATAATTCATTTTCTGATTTCTCCCTCTTTACATAAAAATTGATGTTCATATTACCGTCAAAGGATAAAATCTCCTCAGTAGAAGCAACCTTTGCATAACCTGGTATATCATTAAAATCTTTGAAAGCATTATAAAATTTATCAATGTGCTTATCTGTTAAATAGGCTAATCCTTTATTCTCAATAACATCATCTTTACCGTTAATAAACAATACTTTGCCTTGCCTTTCTTTAGGTTTATTTGCGTTACCTACTAATATTATAGCTTCCATTGGAGAATTGTAAAAAAGGTTGGCACCAAGACCAATTACAGCTTCTATTTGATCTTCCTTTACCATTTTTTTTCTCATTTCAGCCTCTTTCTCTCTAAATAGAATGCCATGAGGCCAAAGAATAGCATATCTTCCATTATCATCATCTAAACTCTTTTGTATATGCTGCTGAAAAGCATAATCCGCACAACCTTCTGGAGGTGTTCCCCATATATTTCTTCCATACGGATCGTTCACAAAGCTCTTTTGATCCCAACGTTTAATACTATATGGTGGATTAGCAAGAATCACATTAAATTTCTTTAACTCATCATAAGCTATAAAACCAGGGTTAGCTAATGTATCTCCTCTATAAATATCAAATTCCTCAATACCATGCATAAACATATTCATCCTTGCAATAGCTGAAGTAATTAAGTTTATCTCTTGTCCATACAACTTTAATGAGCGGTATTCTTTACCTTGTTCTTTTAAATGTAAAGCACAATTAAGTAACAAACCTCCTGATCCACAAGTTGGGTCATAAACACTCTCACCTGTTTTTGGATCCATTATCATAGTCATTAGCTTAACAACTGTTCTGTTAGTGTAAAACTCAGCAGCAGTATGTCCACTATCATCAGCAAACTTTTTTATTAAATACTCATATCCGTTTCCTAATTGATCATCAGGTATATTTTCTAAATTAAGAATATGTTTAGAATAATGTTCAATTAAGTTTGTGAGGGTTTCATCACTCAATCTGTTTTTATTAGTCCAAGAAGCATCACCAAAAATACCATACAATGCTTTAGGGTTTGCCTTCTCAATATTACGCATTGCATCTTTCAAGGCAATACCAACATTATTCGTTACTTCTCTTACATCTTTCCAATGCGCTCCTTTAGGGATCTTAAAATGATGATGTTCATCAAAAGAAGCATATTCCAAATCTCCATCACTTTCTGATAAAGCTTTCTCAAACTCTTCATCATACACATCACATATCCTCTTAAAAAATAACAAAGGAAATATGTATTGCTTGTAATCACCTCCATCAATTAAACCCCTTAGTTTAGTTGCCGCACCCCATAAAAATTTCTCTAATTCCTTTTGTGTCATTTATATAAACTCTTTTAAAGTGTTTTTAAAATTTTCTTGTGCTATTAAACTTTCTTTCCATGCTAATTTCAAATCATAAATAGCCTCATCTAATGTTGGTAAATTATCTTCAATAATTTTCTCAACATACAATGGTATGTTTAGGTTGTAATCATTCTCTTTTATCTCATCTATTGTTGCATCATACACATAGTTCTCTACATTATTGTTCTCTAAATACCAATTATGTAATTGAGAAACATGTTCTGGTTCTAAATAATTTTGGGATCTACCTACTCTTACTTTATCAGAACCATCAATAAACAATACTTTATCTTTTCTATCAGAATATTTATTCTTATTAAACACTAAAATACAAGCGGCAATCGGAGTGCCATAAAAAATATTACTTCCTAATCCTATTACAGCTTCTAGTAAATCCATTTCTAAAAGAACTTTTCTTATATTACTTTCCGTTCCCTTCCTAAATAATACTCCATGTGGCAATACAACTGTCATTCTTCCTTTATTATCTTTTAAAGAAGAAATCATATGCTGCACCCAAGCCATATCACCATATTTTTTAGGCGGTACTCCAGCAATATTTCTTCCGTATGGGTCATTTGCCCAATTTTCAGCACCCCAATCTTTTAAAGAAAATGGAGGATTTGCAATTACACAATCAAATTTCTTTAATCCATCTGCCTCAAAAAATGCAGGATTTCTTAAAGTATCTCCTCTTACAATTTTAAAATCTTCAATCCCATGCAAAAACATATTCATTCTTGCAATTGAGCTTGAAGTTAGATTTTTTTCTTGCCCAAACAGCTTAAGTGTACGATAATCCTCATTATTATCTTTTAAATGATCAACACATTCCAATAACATGCCTCCAGTACCACAAGCAGGGTCATATATGGTTTCCCCTTCATGAGGATCAAGTATTAACCCGAGCAAATGAACTACTGACCTTGGCGTGTAAAACTCACCCGCCTTCTTATTTGTTAAATCAGCAAAATGTTTAATTAAGTATTCATAAGCGTCACCTAACATATCCGCCTCCACATTTGCATTAGATAAAGTGTATTTAGAGAAATGCTCAATTAAATCAATCAAGAGTTTATCAGATAATTTTTCTTTATTACTCCACTGTGTATCACCAAAAATACCATACAAGAAATTCTGATTTTCTTGCTCAATTCCTCTAAAAGCTTTTTCTAAAGACAATCCAATATTAACAGTGGTTTCTCTAATGTCCTTCCAATGACATCCATTTGGAATAACAAATCTATGAAAGTCATCTAATGCTGCATATTCTTTATCTCCACCTGATTCTTCTAAAGCAATTTTATATTCTTCATCATAAATATCCGATATTCTTTTAAAAAATAATAATGGAAAAATATATGCTTTAAAGTCTGAAGCATCAACGGGTCCTTTTAAAATCCATGCTGCTTTTGAAAGATACTGTTCTAATTGTGATAAAGTTAATTTCATTTTTTACCCATTTCTAAGTCATTTTATTTTGAATTATTTGTAGTCATTTCTTACTCATTTTTAAGTCATTTTTTTTGGTATTTTTTTAAGGGAAGAGTCTTATTATTCAGCATTATTTCTTTTATTTTTTAAACAATTTTTTGCATGAGTTTTTTGAAGAGTTTTTGAGATGCCATATCTTCTAATTTTCTAAGCGTGAAATATACAAAAGCCAATTGAATTGGCGTATCCGTAAATATACTTAGAAGAAAAAACAAATGCTTCTGATAATCAGAGAATTATAATACTTAATGATTTTACTCCTGTTGCTTTTTAGTAGCTTTCAGAAAAAAAGATGTGGAAAGTGAGTTAAATTACTACCTCCAAAATATCTGTAAAGCGTGTAGTGTAGCAAGGTGAAAGTTTTTCTTGTTTTAATTTCCACTTCCTTCCATTACCCTGCACAGCAAGTTTCACTTTATTCTTTCCCATAGTAGCATTTATCTTATCAACTGCTACATTTATGCTTTTGCGTTTTTCTCTATCCAAACTATCAAACAGACTCAGTTGTGTTTGCTCTTGAGGAACAATTCTACCAACTA
>Ga0206125_10001123_pt1 | contig 32406 bp, 33 predicted proteins | sample Helgoland_Spring_4_FD_148598 | JGI IMG/M metagenome (GOLD analysis project Ga0206125, IMG submission 148598) | Pelagic subsurface seawater microbial communities from Kabeltonne, Helgoland, North Sea - Helgoland_Spring_Bloom_20160331_1 | ecosystem: Environmental > Aquatic > Marine > Epipelagic ... | reverse complement strand
AAAAAATAAAAATAAAAATAATAATAAAATATCAAAAAATATTAATAATGTACAGAATTTTAATAATATTTTTAATAAATTGGAATAAAATAAAAAATTGAATTTTTTTTTAAGAATAAAAAAAAAATATGAGTTTAGATGTTCTTCAATTTGACTTAAAGAAAAAATGTATTAGAATAATGAAAAATAATGATGATATAGAAACCGCTGTAAAAAAAATAAGTAATCTTAAATATGAAAATAAAAATTTAGGAATAAAAAAGGCAAAAAGCATATGTAAATTATTTGTATATAATTCTGTTAGTGGATTAGGAAAACCAGATTCATTTAATCATAAATTAGAAGTAAATAATAAAATGAAATATTTGAATTCTTGAACCTATTAAATTTAATAATATCATCTAATATAATTAACTATTAATGAATATTAATTTAATGTAATTATAAATACTAATATTAAAAACCAGGAACGCCTCATGTACCACAAAGTTTGTCGCCACATTCAACTCAAACTGAAAATAAAGACAGATTATGTAATAATAATTTTTTTGAAATTATATTTATTTATTATTAAAATAAATATATATATAATATAAATATGAAACTACCAATATTTAAAGTAAATCATACACATCATAAAAGCGCTTTTTTTTTTAATGCGTTTTATAGTGCGGTAATTTTTGCTGTTGTATTTGTTGTTAATGATCACATCGACGAATATATAAATGAAAAAAAATTTAAAACCCATCATCATAAATATATTAAATTGCTTATTCATTTTACTACAACATTTATACTAACATTTTTAGTAATTTGTGTATTTTGGATACTATTTGGTTGGGGAGATACATTTTTAGCATAAAATGATAGAAAATGCGTTTAATTACATACTGTACCAGCAGTATTACAAGAATAATTATATAGATGAAGATTTAAATATTATTGTGATTAGGTTAAATATGCAATAATATTTTTACCTAATATTCGCATATTTTTTGTGTTTTTATCACAGTAACAGCAACTAGGGATTAAAGTCTTCATTATGCCCGATGTCATCCATATGTAAAGGATCTTAATAATGGTCTTTGTCACATCCGTATATATCTACACATTTATTAGTGTCTATATCACAGGTTTGACAAGCATTACAGTTTTCATAATTATTACAATTATCATTAAATCCTTCAATATTAACATCTGCTTTAATTGAACCAAAATGACCATTTACATTAGCTCCTAAACTAAAACTAGGGTGAAATAAACGAATAATAGTTAATAGTATAGCAATGATAAATAAAATTACTATTACGTGAGTTAAAGGATTAGACATTACTGAGTTTGAAACGTTTTTAATTATAAAATTATAAATTACGTTGGACGTGTAGCATTATCAGTAATATGACCAGGTAATTCTAAAGTTTCACACTTGCCGCTGACACATATTGTATTATCTTCTGGACCACAATCTGAACTGTTTTTACAATTATTAAATCCTTCAATATTTACACCTGCTTTAATTGAACCAAAATGACCATTTACATTAGCTCCTAAATTAAAACTAGGGTGAAATAAACGAATAATAGTTAATAGTATAACAATAATAAATAAAATTACTATTACATGAGTTAAAGGATTAGACATTACTGAGTTTGAAACGTTTTTAATTGAAACCATTTTTATAATATATAGAAATATTATTTTTTTTTAGTAGATATTTTATTAATAAATTCTATAATGTAATTATAAATTATATACATATTTTGTTATATTATTTTTATTGATATATTCAATTTTTGGTGTATCATCTATTGTTAATTTGCCGAAATAATTATCAAATTTATCACACATGTCTGGATATTCTGAATAATCATAGTCATTTCTACATTCAGCTGAACTACCAATTATTATCTGATTTAATTTATAATTATCAATAATTCTTGTTAAATGTTGTATATTATGTTCATGACCACTAATATAAGCCTTTACATTATATTTTCTTAACAAATTAATTAAATAATAATAATTATAAATAACATGATTTTTATACAAACCATTGGAAATAATGGGATAGTGTCCAAAAACAATTTTTTGTTTATGTTTATTTTTTTCCATCTCATTATGTAACCAAGTTAATTGTTTATTAACAATATTATTTATGCTATTATTATGTACATTTTCTATAAGTTCTTTGGATAAACAACTATGTGTATTAAATTGTACTGTGTCTAGGAAATATAAATCTACATTATTATATTCTTTTTTATAATAAAAGTCAGGCATAATCCAATTTGAATTATTAATTTGTGCTTGTGGATTTTGTAAATAATCATGGTTTCCTAATATACTATAAATTGGATTACTAATATTTTCAAAAGAGTTTTGGAATTTCAATATTTGATTATCTTCTTCACTATGTACTCCATTAGGGTAAAAATTATCACCTAATAATACTATAATATCATTTGGTGATATACTTGATTGAACTGAATGAATAATAGAATTTAAATTTAAATTAAATAAGCCAATATCACCTAATAAAAATAATCTCTTTAAATTCATATATTTTAACAAATATTAAAAAATTATAAAAAAATTGATTTTTTTAAAATACAATTTTTAAAAAATCATGGAACTAAAAAAAGAATCCAAGACTAAAAAAAATTGTGCTGGAGCAAAAAAATATCCAACAAAGGGTAAAGCTTATGAAGCATTTTGCGACAAAAGTAATACCGAAGGTGTTTATTTAGTAGAAGAAATTATTAATGGACAAATAAAACATACTCCTTATGGAAAATGTTGTAATTCAGTACAAGATAATGATTTATGTCATATTCATGAAAATCAAAGAAAGAAAGAGAAAAGTGTATTTTTGTATTTTGAAAAAGATATAAAAAGCAAATGTGATGGTACTAAAATAAAAAAAGCAAATTCAAATATGCATTATTTTAAGACTATGGGTGACCGAGGACGTAATAAAACATTAAGTGTTACGTACCATGATTTCAAGACAATTGATGACCCAATATTTAAAATTATTAAAATGGACAAGAATCCAAAATTGATTAATGAATTAAGATTATTTGCGAATCAATTATTGAAGACTCAAAACATTGTTGTAAAACATGTACCTGATGAAAGTAATGAAAAAGAAGAAAAAAAGGAAGAAACAGTTTCTAGAAATAAAGAATTATTAGCAACAATTGAAAGATTGAATGAAGAACATAAAGTTATTGAAAAAAAATTAAAAAATGATGAAGATAATCCGAAATCTGAATATGAAGATGAAGATATTAAATCGGAAGATGATGAAAATATTGAATCAGAAGATGAAAATATTGATTCTGATGATAATGATTTAAAATTGGAAAAAAATGATGATTTAGATGAAGAAATAAATAATTCTGATATTGATGATGATATTAATGACGATGATAGTGGTATTGCTTGTGAAGAAATATATACTACAAAAGGAAAATTATTATATTTAGAACCAGAATCTATGAGTGTCATTGAACCAGAAGGTGAAAATGAAGGAGAAAGTATTGGTATATTATATAAAATTGAAAAAAAGTATGGTACAATTATTAAAGACAATTGTTATTATACAGTACTGAGTCAAAATAAAATCAGTTATGATGAGGTTGAATATTTTAAAGATGTATTGAATAATAGAATATTTGATGATAATTTAGTATTTAAAGGAAGAGTCACTAAAAAAAGTGATTCTGAATATAAGTTTCATTTTGATTAATTTTTTTTAAATATTATTTATAATGGTAAAAAATATTGAATTTATTGAAAAAAAAAACAAACCATTATTCGAAGTGGAATGTGTAATGGAAGATATATTTGATATTATATATGAGAGGATACAAGAATATTATATACAAAATAATATAAGTGATATAATTTTAATAGACCATCGGTTAGATATATGGAGAAATAAATTAATAAATTGTACATATTTAAAAGATGAAGATGAAATTGGAGTAAATAAATATATTTATGCTTTTAATAAAAAAAATTTTTATATAAACTATGGAATATTATTTAAAATTATTGATAATATTTTTTATATAAAAGGTAAAAAATCATGTTATAAAATTGATAAAACTAAATTTAATATTTTTTATATACAATTAAAAAGTAATAAAGAAAAAAATAATGATAATATAAGAAATATATTAGAGAATATATTAAATAATAAAATTAAAATTAAAAAAAAAACATAAATTATAACTATTTACAAAAAGAAAGCTAAACATAGTAATCCAAATATAATAAGTCCAAATCGTGACATATTTAATATATCATAATATAAAAATATGAAATAATCTTTTTTTAATTAATATTTTAATTTAAATTAAAATATAAAATAAAAATAAATAATAATTTATGGAAATTGAAATAAAAGAATTTATGCCAATAAGTAATAATGATTTTATTGATGAACAAATTTTAACTGATGTGACTCTTTGTGGTGACTTAATATTCAAAGAAGTACCTATTTATAATATTGAAAAAAATTCAATAATTTTAACTCATTTGGAAAATATTATTAATAATAATAAAATAAATCAAGATGATTTTAATATTTATTTTAAAAGAAACAAAGAATGGTACAATAAGTTTATTTTTTATAAAAAAAATCAATCATTAAGTAATGACTAAAATAATATCAATTATGCCAGTATGGGATGAGCAAAATATGATTGGTTTATCATTATATAGTTCCAAACATTTTATTAGTGAATATATTATTATTCTACAAAAAGGTGTAGATAAAACAAAGGAAGTTATTATGCATTGTCAAAAATTATGGAATTTAAATATAACTTTTATTGAAAGTGATTTAAAATTACGATTCAAAAGGGAATTAATTATGAAACATGCACAATCTTATGCTGATTACTACATTATTCAAGATGGCGATGAAATATTTGTTGATGATTTTGATAAGGAATTAGAATTATTAATTCAAAATAATTATACATTTGCTACAGCACCGATTGTATTATTAGAAAATGATTTAAATCATACTACAGACATAGTTAATAATATAATAATGCCAAATCATCCATTTTTTTTTAAAAATTTAGAGGATATATATTTTCCAAGTCATGGAGATATGCCTTGGTATGATCCTAATAAAGATTATCATAAAATAAAATATTTTGAATATCCATTAAAATTTGATTGTAAAATTAAAAATTTTAAAAGGAAATTTTTAAGGGAAATGTTCACAGAATGGCATGATAATGAAAATAATATAAGTTTAGAAGAATATTGTGATAAGAATCATTATTCGGTAAAATGGTATAGAGAAAATATAAACAAAGATTATAATTTAGAAAAAATTATAGAATTATGTGAAGAAGATAATAAAGGTAATTTATTTAAGTGGAATATATTATAATGATGAAAGGATTATTATAAAAAGCCATATGTAATTAAAAAATTTATTGAATTTAATAAATATTTTGGTATTGAAATATTAGATGATTTAAAATATTTTAATTCATTAAAATAAAAATATAAGTAAAATATATGGATATTTATTTAATATATGTAACTTTTTTCATATTAATATTATTTTATATTGTATTAGATACTAAAAATGATAAAATAAAAAATAAAATAAAACTTAATGATTTAAAACAAAACATAATAATAAAAACGAAAGATATAAAAAATAGAAATATTAAAACATTTAATTCAATAAATACTCAAATTAAACCGAATAATAATTTACTTAATTATTGTAATGTACCTGTACTAAATACTGAACAATGTTTTAAATCAAAGTTTAATAAATGTCCAAATACAAATGGGAGTTATAGTCAATGTACCAATAATTATATACCATCACCAGATACTTTTAATGCATTATGTGAAAATAGGACATTTGAAATGGCGGACCCTTCTAAAAGAATTTCTGATAATTGTTATAATATTTTAAAAAAATAATAATAATAAATATATGGGAAAATATATCCCTATTGAATTAGTCAATTTAATAGCAGACTTTCATGATTATGAAAAATATTGTAAGCCACATCATAAAGAATTATTTAGTGATGTATTAAATGATTTTCACAATATTTTTAATATTTTAGGAAATAATAATATAATGCCTAACATTGTACATATATGTTGGGGGAAAGGATGGGAAAAATATAATAATAATGTAGTAAATTATATTGAAAATGAATATAGTTAAATTATTTTTTTATAATAATTATTAATAATTTTTAATTTATTAATAAAATCAAATATATTTATATATTAATAATGTTAGAATATTATACAAATATTGATAAAGATGTATCTAGAAAAAATATTTTAAAGGACCAATTTACACTACAAAAAAGTGATTATGAAAAATTAAAACAAGCACAACAATATAATCAATTGTATTCTTTACAGTATAAAAAAAATGAAGAAATAAAAAAATTAAAAGAAAATAAAAATATTTATAATTTATCAATAAATTCACTACTAAAAAATTTAAGTATTGTGAGTATGAATTTATTAGAAGATTTAACTATATTTATTAATAGTAAAGATAAAAGTATTAATAAATTTTTTTTGATTTTTACGAAGGAAGATAGATTATTATATGTTGGTATATTATTAATTATATTATCAATGTCATTATGGTTTATTGATATTTCAAATTAATTAAATAAAAATATTTATATAATTATATATTAATGAATAAAAATATTATTAATACGATAAATTATGAAAATCCAGGAGAAAAATTAGATACTTTTTTAATCCCAAATGAAATATATGACCTAACAATTAATAGAGATACAAAAAGTATTCAAAAATATTTTTTTCAAACTAATCCAAAATTAATGTTTTCATTTATTGGTTTTAATTCAAAATTGAAAATGTCAAATCAATTATTAAATGACAGAAAATGTTCATGTTTTTATAAAATGCAGTGGATAACAAAATACCAGAGTGATAATAATACTGAAAATTCAATTTTATTATTTAATCAACAAATACAAATATATAAATATATGATTAAATATTGGTATCCATCATCATCTATGTCTAATATGAGATATTTATCATCTATAGCATTGGGTATTATACAACAATTAAAGCAATATAATTATTATATGAATAATAACTTAAGTTGTCATGGTATATTATGTGAAGATTATATTAAAGGTGTGTTTAATACTGATAGAGAATTAATGAAATATATAAATTTTATTTTTAGTAAATAATGTTACTTAAAATATAATTTAATATTAATATTATGGAATATTTAAGAGATATTATTAAAGACTTTGAAGATGGAAGTACAATAGAAGAGATAAATGAATTATTTAATAATCTAAATAATAATATTATATCAGAAGAATTTACTGATATAGAATTAAATATTGAAAATGCTATTGGTTGTTCAGAAAATGTACGACTTCAAGATTTTCCAATTCCAATGGGCACTAATTTTTTTTCAATTTATAATCCATTACAAGCAGTGAATGCTATTATACCTGATTTATTCAGAGTGTGTGCTATTGTTAAACCAGAATCATTTACGAATGTAATAAATTCAACACGTATTGTTCCAAAAATAGCTTTAAAATTTGAAAGTCCAATTAGTACATCAACACTATCGCGGTTTCAATATTTATTACCTCAAAGTATAATGGAATCTTTTTTATATTTTGGATACAAAAGTGATTTTTCAAAAATGGATTTAAATTCTATTACATTTTTAGAAAAAAAAATAGAATCTATTGTAGAAAAATCAGCATCAAATAGTGCTAATTATACATCACCCCAAATAATATTTGATGAATTATATGGACAAGATACTTTAATTAATAGTGTATTAAATTTAAATAATGTATTAAATAGTGTAAAAAAAGAAGAAACAGACTCAACAAATATTAATGATTATAATTTAAAATATATTTTTACTTATTATGATATATTTTTTGCACCAGTAGATAATAATTTTAGTAATAATTTTTATGGAAATATAAATGATAAAACCAATACAGCATTATCTTACACTGATTTGGTATATTTAAATTATTTAAGATCATTATTGGCAGATGATTTGAATCTTGATTCATTTTTAAATATTCTAACAGAAGATGTTTTGAATATAAAACTTGATCCCCAAGTTATTGAAAATTTTAAATCAATAATAGATCTCGTTAGAGAAAATAACATATTTAAAGTAATTGATACAGCTTTAAGAGTAAAACAATATATTTTGAGTGTAATATCTTATAATTTAAATAATAAAGTCTATAAAATAGCTGAATATGCTCAACCAAAATATTTAGGTTTGACAAAAAGACTATATTGTAATTACAGTAACAATCTAAATTATATATATCCGGAATTAGAAATACCTGTCGGTTGTTTATAAATTATTCTTCACGACTTCTCCTAAATTTTATATAAGCATCTTTTTGGTCTCTTGGCAATTCACCATCTATTTGTCTTATGTACATCATGTTGGGATATTTTTTTTCTAATAATTTAATTATTTTATAATTAGAATATTGATATGCTACATGAAGAGGCGTATGTCCATAATTATTTTGTAAATAATTATTTTCATATAAAGAATATATACTTAACATTTTTTTTATTTTATTTGTTGATATATTACAATCTGTTTTCATTATTAAATTGTGTAATTCTGTATTTTTTGTTAATGGATCTATTTTTAAATATTTGGGTATGAAAGATAAAATATGTTGAAATATATATTTGTCAAAATACATAATAAATAATTATGTATATTATTTTATATTATTTTATTTTATTAAATTAAATTTTTAATCTTTATAAACAAAGTACTGCATATAACTCATCAAATTTGGATATCCCATTACTTCAGGTATGGTAATAATATTTCCTCTTAATTCAGCTTCATTTTTAATCTTATTAAAAAAATCTAGCAATTCACCTTCAATCTTGAACTTAGTTTTATCTGCTTTTCCTGTTTCTTTAAAAACAGCATATGTACTATGACTAGTTTCAATACATTTTTTAATCATTTGAATTAGTGCTGTGAGTACTTGTGATTGAGAAACTTTATCTTCAGGACCTCTATTTAACATTTCTAATATAAATTTCGGAGATCTTTTTGGGATATTAACATAATATTTACTTTTATCTTTATTTTCCTTTTTCTTTTTCTTTTCCAATTTAATATTTCTTTTCATATCCAAAATAGATTTATTAAAAAAATTAGAATAATTATTATTTAATTCACGATATAATGATAATAATGTTAATACATTTTTTTCAATTTTATCAGCATCCTTTTGTTTTTCATAATTTAATTTAGGAACAATGGAAGTTATATTATTTAATTCATCTATCAAATTTTTATATTTTTTGTACGGTAGTACAACATCATCAAAAATAGATAAATTATTTTCATATTCTGATGTTATTTCATTTTCTTCCTCAATAATTGTATCATCTTTAACAATCAGTTCTTCTTTAACAATTATTTCCTCTTTAACAATAGTTTCTTCATTTTCACTACTCATTATAGTTTATATTGTTAATTTTCTTTTAAGTTATTTTTTTTAAATTATTAAAATATAATTTTTTAATTATAATTAACTTAAATATATAAAACATATATATAATATTAGAAATGTCAGAAAATTTTTGCGTAATAAAAAGAAATGGTATTAAAGAAGAAGTTAGCTTTGATAAAGTTACCAGAAGATTAAAAAAATTATGTTACAATTTAAGTTCAAAAGTAAATCCAATTATTGTAGCACAAAAAGTATGTAGTCAGATATATAATAATGTTACAACAATTGAATTAGATGAATTAGCTGCACAAATTTGTATATCAATGTCAACACAGCATATTGAATATGGAGTATTAGCAAGTCGTATTATTATATCAAATAATCATAAATTTACATCCCCTTCATTTAGTGAAACTATATATATATTGTATAATAATAAAGATAATAATGGTCAAATATGTCCATTAATTGATGATAAAATTTATAGTATTGTAATGAATAATAAAGATAAATTAAATGATGTTTTAAATTATGAAAATGATTATTTATTTGATTATTTTGGATTTAAGACATTAGAAAGGTCATATTTAATGAAAGTAAATAATAATGTTGTTGAAAGAATACAACACATGTTTTTAAGAGTTAGTTTGGGTATTCATCAAGATGATTTAAAATCAGCCATTACATCATATCAATTAATGTCTCAAAAATACTTTACACATGCTACGCCAACATTATTTGCGTCTGGAACACCTCGTCCTCAATTGGCAAGTTGTTTTTTGATGGGAATGGAAGATAGTGTTAAAGGTATATATAAGACAGTAAGTGATTGTGCTGAGATTTCTGCTGGTGCTGGAGGGATTGGATTATGTATTAGTAAAATTAGATCTAAAAATTCATATATTCGCGGTGTTAATGGAAAATCGAATGGTATTATACCAATGTGTAGAGTATTAAATGAAACAGCTAGACATATTAATCAAGCAGGAAAACGTCCTGGTTGTATTGCTGTGTATATTGAACCTCACAATGTTGAAATTTTAGAATTTTTAGAGTTAAGAAAGAATACAGGTGCTGAATCTGAGAGAGCACGTGATTTATTTTTAGCATTAACAATTAGTGATTTATTTATGAAAAGAGTTGAAACAAATAGCGAATGGTGTCTATTTGATGCTGACGAATGTCCCGGATTAGATAATTCTTACGGAGATGAATATGAAAAATTATATCTAAAATATGAATCTGATAATAAACAAAGGAAAAAAATACAAGCACGTAAAGTTTGGAATTATATTTTAACAAGTCAAATTGAAACTGGTACTCCTTATATACTATTTAAGGATGCTATTAATAAAAAAAGTAATCAGAAAAACATAGGAGTTATTCGAAACAGTAATTTATGTGCTGAGATTCTAGAATATAGCGATGATAAAGAATATGCTGTTTGTACATTAGCATCTGTGTCATTGCCTAATTTTGTGAAAGATGATTTGAGTTTTAATCATGAGAAATTAGTTGAAATTATGGATGTATTAGTTAAAAATTTAAATAAAGTAATTGACATTAATTATTATCCAGTTCCTGAAACGAGATTAAGTAATGAAAGACATCGTCCAATTGGCATTGGAGTACAAGGATTAATTGATGTATTTTATAAATTGAAAATGCCATTTGATAGTGATGAAGCAAAAAATTTAAATAAAGATATATTTGAAACGATGTATTATGGTGCAATGTTAGCATCTTATAAACAAGCATTAAAACATGGACATTATTCTACATTTAAAGGAAGTCCATTAAGTGAAGGATTATTTCAATTTGATTTATGGGGTGTAAAACCAAGTAATAGATATGATTGGGATGATTTAAGGAAAAAAATAATGGAAAGTGGTGTAAGAAATAGTTTATGTTTGGCACTAATGCCAACAGCATCAACCAGTCAAATATTAGGAAATAATGAGTGTTTTGAGCCCATTACTAGTAATATTTATACAAGACGTACAGTTGCTGGTGATTTTATTGTTGTAAATAAGCATTTAATTAAAGATTTGGATGAATTAGAATTATGGAATGATTCTATGAAAAATAAGATTATAGAAAACGGTGGTTCCATTCAAAATATAAATGACATACCTGAAAATATTAAAAATTTGTATAAAACAGTTTGGGAAACTAAACAAAAACATTTAATTGAACAATCAGCAGATAGAGGACCATTTATTTGCCAAACACAATCAATGAATTTATTTTTTGAAGAACCAACACAAAATACATTGACAAGTGCCTTATTTTATTCATGGAAAAAAGGATTAAAAACAGGTTGTTATTATATTAGGACAAGACCAAAAGCACAAGCACAGCAATTTACAATTGAAGCCAAAAAAGTTACAAATAATAATTCAATACTAACTGGTGAAACTAATTATAAAGAGTGTGAAATGTGTAGTGCATAATAAAAATCAATTAGTAAAATAAATATTTTTTTTTTATATAATAAAATAATAATTAATGATTATCTTATTAGGGTTTCCTAAATCAGGCACAACATCATTTACTCACTTATTTAATAAATTAGGATACAAAAGTTATCATTGGGTTTATCGTAATAAAAAAGATTATATCGGAAATTGGATAAAAAAAAATAAATCAAGAAAAGAAAAACTTTTGTCATTTATTCCTCATCATGAAGGAAAAGAAATAGCTGTTACACAAATGGATGTGTGCATAAATGAAAAAAATTGTTACTGGCCACAAATAACAGATTATATTCAATTATATGAAGAAAATCCCGATGCTATTTTTATTTTAAATATGAGGGATCCTATTGATATATTAAAATCTATGAAAAAATGGGCAGATTATGATAAACGTATGATAAAATATAATCCTGAGTTGTTTGAAGGTTTAATAGGTACAAATGACCAAAAAATAATTCAATTAATTCAAATTCATTTTTATAATGTAATCCATTTTTTTCAAAAGAAAAAAGAAGCAAAATTTTTAGTATATCATATTATAACAGATAAAATTGAAAAATTAAATAAATACATTGACACAAAAGATTTGGAATTCCCAACAGTGAATAAAGGTAAGAAATAATATAAAATATCTATTTAAATATATATGCAGTCCATGAAACCATTTATATTTTTCTTATTTATATTACTTTTAATCATTTATTTATATTTTAATATTCAATATATAGAAATGTTCCATAAATATTTTAGTTTTATTTTATTAATATGTGGTATAATTGGAATTTTTTTGTATCCTATAGCAAATAAAATTCATGATCAGGAATCATTTGAATCTATAAAAAGTTTAGTAATTGAAAGATTTAGAAAAAAATGATTTACATTAACCGAATAAGTTAAAATCATAAAATAAAAATATGCTTTTAAAATACCTCTTAGGTCACTTATTTTATATTTTACATTTTTATATTAAAGCGTTGTAGATTATTATTTAATTACGTGATTTATCCTTCTTAAATAATTATTTTTTTATAATGTGGTAACAACATTTTATAATTTATAAAAAAAATAACATTTTTTTATAAATAAAGTACTTAAAATGATATACATAATATAATATGTAATTATAAATATAGGTTATATATGAATATAATAGAATATAATAGAATATAATACAATATAGTATGAATATTATATGAATATTATATGAATATTATATGAATATTATATGAATATTATATGAGTATTATATGAGTATTATATGAGTATTATATAATATTATATTTATATATAATCTCTTGTCAAAATATAAGGATATACCTGTATTTTACAAATATAATAACGAATGGTAATAGTTTGTTATATTTTAATAATTAATATGGTTAATTATTAAAAAATTGAATTTTTTTTATAAAATCATTAAAATTAAGTAATTTAGTCACTTAAACGAATATTAGATATGTCAGACAATTTTTACGATGATTTTCAAATAAGTTCTAGAAAAAATACAAAAGAAATTAAATTTTCATTAGTTGATTCTATTTCTTGCGGAGATTGTTGTATATATTGTACAAGTTTAGGTCCAAGATGTACTTTACATAATGGTTCTAAAACATTTAATATTCCTAAGCCTGCATTGGATGCTATTCGCAATCCAAGCAAAATATTAGGTGAGAATATTATTGAAGAAAACAATCTTAAATTTGGAGGCAAGCGTCTTCATTTTAATACTTGTATCTTTAATTATGCTCATGATTCTTGTAAAAATTGTCGTGAAGGTAGATTTGAAGAAATTAAATACAACGATATTACTTTAAAATTTTGTTATCCTATGTTAAAAAATAATACTAATGTTATCCCAATTGGATTTCATTGGACTTTTAATATGACATGTAAAAATAATGAAATTATAGATTTGGAAGTATTTCCATTTGACAAAGTTTTATATAATCACCGACATACAAGTGATAGAAATTATATTAAAGATACAGATTTAAAATTTAATGATGATAGTTTCCCTAACATGAATAATACGAAATCTTCAAATTTATCTAAGGATAATATTTGGAATAATTTTTCACCGAAGAATATTGAAGATAATCAAATTCAAGATGAACAAATTAAAGATGAAAATATTAGTAAAAAAGACATTATTAAGAATGATTCTTTAAATTATGGATCAGAAAAAAAACAAAAAGAAATTGACCTGTTGATAAAAGAAAATAAAGCCCAAAAAGAAGCAATTACTGGATTGAAAGCTATAATTAGTTTAGACAGTGATCTTAGTAATTCAAAAGATTTAGAAGATAAAATTAATAAATTAAATGAAATTATTTTAGATAATGAAAAGAATTACAAAAGAAAACTTAAAGATTTAAATAATGATATTAATATGTATAATACAAATATTAAAAATTTAAACTATAAAATTCGTGATTTAGAAAAATCTGATAAATTTTCTGAAAAAGATTTTAAAAATATTAAGGATGGTGTAAAAAATTTTTCAAATATACTATTTGATTCTTTTGTAAAATCGTATAATAATTCTGATTTCTAAATAAATTTTATTAAATATTTATAAATAATTAACAATTCTGTATCTCATCTACTATATGTTTAAATACATCTCTTTTATACTTATCATCTGATAATTTATTAATGAATAGTTGATTACAATATAAATCATCTACATCTGTTACATTATCTAAATTATTATATTTATAAAATATAGTTTGTATATTCATAAATAATGTATTTTTTATATAATGAGCATTATTATCAATATTCCATTGATTATTATTATAATATTCAAATACTCTTTTACTTTTCATTTTAATTGGATATTGAGATATTGTACTTGTTTTATTTTTATAATACATTTTAAATATATAAAGTATTGATCTATAATCTTTATATATCATTGCTTTTTTTGTAACTTCATTATCAATATCTATTGATTCTTTTTTTAATTCAATAATATCTATATTCAAAATATTATTAATTCCTTCATTTTTTGTTTTACTTAGAATTTGTAAATTTGACTCCAACATTTTTACTTTAGATTCTAGTGAATTTACCTTTTCTTTAAGTTCTTTGATATTTTGTTTATATTCATTTAAGTAATTCTCAATTATTGGTTGAATTTCCATTTTTAAACTTATTTTAGTATGTTATAATTAAACTTGAAAAATAAATTCAATTTTAGATTTTTTTTCAATAAATTCATTTAAAAATATTTGATTACATAATTACGAATAATTTAAAATTAATTATTTTATAAAAATATATTGGTTAAATGTAGCAATGACTAATGGTCCGTATATTATAAGTATTAAAAAAAAAGATAATATTCCTTTATTAAATAAAAGTAATATTAATATTAAAAAAAATACTAGAAAAAATTTTTCACCTTTATCTGGTTCAGAATTAACTTATCAACCTCATAAATGGAATAATCAAAATGTTGTCAACAGTCATAATTGTTATAGCTATGCAATGGGAAAAATTGTAAAAGAGTTAAAAGATAAAGCACAACCTGGCTATGCTTCTGGTTTTAATTATTTAAATGATAATAACATGACATGCAGTAATTTAAAAAAAAGATTATTACAAGATAGTCCATCTTCTTATACTGAGAAATTTGAAAAAAGATGCTTACCTGGATTCTATAAAGTATTTTTAGCATTAGATGTTGGCAATGATTACCATTGGTGGAGACAAGATGACAATAAATATTGGTCACATAAACCTGGTTCAACAAATATAAGCAATAAAGATGGTAATAATGAAAAAATACATAATCCATTAAATTCAAGTAGAAAATTTACTACTCGAAATTATAGCAAGCCTTGTTTTTATGCTTGTATTCAAAGTGATTTATCTAGGACATTGGATGAAATTTATACAACATAATAAAAATAAAAAATATTATTAATATATATGGTATCTCCTTATATTTTAAAATTAAATTTAAATAATAATGATAAATTATTAAATAAAAAAATTACATCTAAGAAAAAATTTTCTCCTTTGTCTGGTTCAGAATTAGATTACGAGCCCCTAAAATGGAATCAAAATAATATTAAAAATTCTCATAATTGTTACAGTTATGTATTAGGGAAAAGAATAAAAGATATAAAAAATAAACCACAACCAGGATATAGTTCCGGACATAAACATATTAATGATAACCAATATGAATGTAAATTTTTTTATGATAGATTAAAAAAAGATGCACCTCTTAGTTATATAGAGAAATTTGATAATAAATGTTTGCCAGGATTCTACAAAATATTTTTAGCATTAGATAAACAAAATGATTATCATTGGTATGTACAAAATAGTAGTCAATTCTGGTCACATAAACCAGGAAATACTGATGTAATTGATGTTGATGCATCAAAAAAAAAAATAACAAATCCAGAATTATCAAATAGAAATTTTGGATATTTAAATTATAATACAAGTTGTTTTTATGCTTGTGTAAATAGTGATATGTCTAGAGCTTTAGATGAAATTTATAAATCATAATTATTGTAATTGACCGATTAATTCATTTAATATATTCTGATAATACAATACTTTTTTATCAAAATCTCTATTATATTTTGTAAGTTTGTAATACTCTTCCATAACTACATTTATTTTTTTAATAATAATTTTATTTTTTTCATTATCAAAACTTTTGAGATTAATTACTGTACCATCTATTAGTTTTATAATATTTTTATTTCTATTACTTGCTTTTTTATTTGTTTTTTGATTAATTTCTTTATTTATATTAATATAATCTTTATCTAATATTTCTTCATAAATATCTAATTTTGTTTCTACTAAATTTTTTATCATAAGTAATAAAGATTTATTTAAATCATTTAAAAATACTTTATTTAATTCATCTCCGCATAAATAATTCCTCAATAATTGTAAAATATTAAATTTATATTTATAATCAATATTATTAATTATTAATTTTTTCTTTTCCTCTATATTTAAATTTTTATTTGATTGTTTTTTAGAACGTTTTATATTTTCAATAATTTTTGATTTTTTATTAACAATATCTATAATTTTCACATTTGCGTCAACATCATCTTTACAAATTGGATTAGGTAATTCTTCTTTTATTTTTTTTTCAAATTCATCTTCTTTATAAATACTTCTTATTTTGTCTTCAAAATAATTATTTAAATATTTTTTATAATAATCTTCATAAATCACATAAGCATTATTTGTCTTTTTACCATTTATATCTATGTTACTTCTTAATTTTGTATTTTTCATAATTTTTAAAAAACTATTCTTGAATTTATATAAATCATCTTTTTTAATATTTGTTGATGATATATTAGTATTTGTATTTGTATTATTTGTATTATTTGTATTGTTATTATTTGAATCACCTCCTATAATTGCACTAAATTGTTTATTTACTGAACTAGACTTTTTTGATTTTCCTTTTTTACTTTGTTGCCCTTTTTTACTTTGTTGTCCTTTTTTACTTTGTTGTCCTTTTTTACCTTTTTTACTTTTTTGTCCTTGTGTTGTTGTATTATATTTTCTATATAATTTTTTTATATTAGATTCCATAATAGTTTTATTAAAAATATTACTAAAATCATATAATTTGTCAAATAAACTACCTACTATAAAAAAATAATGATAAAAAAAGTAAAAATGAAATTTATTTCTTTGTTCATCTATTTTTTTTTGTTCAGTTTGTTGATTTTGTTTATTAAAAGGTATTAAGTTATCTTTGATTGAATTATAAAAATTATTTTGATTTAAATAATCTTTTGGTGAAATGGAAATATTTTTAAAATTATTCATTGTCTCTAAAAATAAAAATCTGGATACTAATTCACCAATCTTATATTTAAAATTATCATTGATATAAAGGCAATTATTTGAAGTTTTTATATTAATAATATTATCAAATTTAATATTAGGTGAATTATTTTTTAATTCAAGTTCTCTTAAATTTTTTTTTATAACTATTAAATATTTTTTTGTTTCTATATAATTTGTTTGTATTTTTTTTATTAATTTTATTGATTTTTGTTTTTGTATATCTTTATTACTATTTAAATAATTATTTATTTTATTTTTAAAATTATCTGTAATTATATCTTTTATTGATAAATAATCATTAGTTCTATTTAAAATATCTTCATTAATATTTTTAATATCAAAAAATACAAACTTTAAAAATACATATAAATCTTTTTTATCATTTTTTAAATAAAGTAAAAATTTATTGAATAATATATCACTATTATCGTTTATATTATTATTAAAATTATTTTCATTATTCAAATTATTTTCATTATTTGCTTGATTATTCAAATCATTTCTTTTATTTTTTTTATTTATACCATAATTAATATTGTTATTATTATTATTCATACTTATATATATTATTTAAATTTTTGTTTTAATAATTTTAAATAATTATCTTTAATAATATTTATCTCATTTCTAATTTCATTTTTTAATCCAATATCATACATTGATGTTTCAACCATTTTATAATTAAAATATGATATATTGTAAAATATTTTAGATTTTAATAATAACATTTTATGTTTTTTCTTATCACTACTTTTAATTTGTAACAAATAATTTGTTGATTTTTCAAGATTTTTTTTAAATGAATTTATGATATAATTTTTTATATTTTGTCTGTCTCTATTATTCAAACTTCGTCTAAAATAATTTTTCTTTTCTATTAAATTATCTAATAATTCAATTGGAATACAATTTGTAAAAATATTATTTATATATTTAATAATTTTTAAATTAAATTGTTTATTTGTTTTATCTTTACTTGTATTTATATCTAAAACTCCCAATGTATTATCTAAATTTTTATTATTATTATATGAAACACCAATAAATAATTTTAAATTTTTATCATAATAATCATTTTCACTGAAATTAGTAAAAAGTTCTGAATTACTATCTTTCCCTTTACAATTTTCATTAAAAAATATTTTATCAAATATATTGTTTCCTGTAAATACTATATCATCTTTGACAAATGATGTACTAATTAAATCATTATTATTAATATATGATACTCCATAATTTTTACCAATTATATTAGGTTTAAAAATATTATATAATTTATTTAATAAAATAGTCTTAATTGATAATAATGATGAGTTTAATTTGTTAATATAATTAAAATAATTATTAAAATTTAATTCTTTATATAATGCGTTATTTGATAATTTCAATGATAAGATATGTTTATTAATTTTACCATTTATAAAATTTGAATATGTATCATAAAATAAAATAATATTTCTATGACAAAATAAAAACATAATTTTTAAGCAATTATTTAATATCTTTTTATCTAATGGATTTGTTTCATTAAGTTTTAATCCCTGATAAACTTCTTGATATAATTTTTTTTCAATTTCTAAATATTGATTATAATTTTTTCCGAATTTTTTTAATTTTGTATTTTTTATAAATTCTATTCCGCCAATTTTTTCACTAAATTCATAAGGAATAAAATACTTTTGTTTAAATAATTTAATTTTTCTATTTTTTACAATTTTTTCATAGGTCATTATACCAAATATATTTATATCATTTGTATTTATAAAATCAACAACTGAAGATATATTTTTATTTGAACTATCATTAGTTAATATTTGAGATATAGTTTTACCAATATTTATGTGTTGTAATGGTAATTTAAAAAAATATTTATTATCTTCAAATTCATAATGAATAGCATATAATATACTATTAAAAAATGAAGTCAAATCACAATAATTATTATTTTTATTTGTTAAATTAAAACCGCTTAATTTTGATTTAATAATTCCTAATGTTGGATACGATAAATTAATAAATTTACCTTGAGATAAAATATCCAATTGTATATTATTTTCTATATTATTATCAATAAAATTACTTGTAATACTAGAATAATTCCTTTCATGAAATGGATTTACAATTACTTCTTGTTTATTATTTTTATTTAATCTAATTATTTTTTTTATATCAGATTTTACATTTTGTTTTCCTAATAAACTTAATTTAATCATATTTAATTTCAAAAAAAATGTATCTATATCTCTTGTACTTTCATCAATTATATAATCATTATATATATTATTTATTTTTATTAAAATATCATCAGACGATGCATTATAATCTTTACTTACTTCATTTTTTAATTTATTAATTGAAGTTTTTACTTTTTCTAGGATCGATTTACTTGTTGTTGTATTAAAAAAATTATGTGTATTATCTGTATTTTTACATAGTAATTTATCAGTTTTCAAATAATTATATATGTTAATCATATTAATAAATAAGAATATTTTTATTTAATATTTAAAAAGAATAAATTTAATAATTACCAAATTTAGAATTAATATTATTATCATTTCCACTAACATATGAATTTAATGATATGCCATCTAATCCCATTCTAGGAGATGATGGATATAATGTTGAAGGTAATTCATTAGATAGATTTTCATTACTTAAACTAGTCAATAAAATGAAAAATATTATAAATAATAATATTGCAGCAAATATACCATTTTTATTAATACCTAATATAGGATACGTTAATAAACATGCTATTAAAATGGATGCTATTAAAGGTCTTAAATTTGGATAGTGAGTTATACTATTTGGAACTTTTAAAGTAAAATTTTCTATACTACTCATATAATTTATAATTATATTTTTATTTAATAAAAATTATTTTTAATTATCAATAAATTTTATAATATTATATACTAATTCATTATCAATAATTATATTTGAATGAGTTCCTTCACATACATGAAATTCATCTGAATAATTACTTAATTCCTTAGCATATTTTATATCAATTAATTCATCATTATTGCTATGTATTACCATTGTTTTCATTACTTTTTTTATCCTATTAATCTTATGTCGGTTTTTTAAATAATTTAATGTTTCAAAACCAATATTATCTACAATTATCCCTAAATAATTATTTACTAATAATTTTTCTATAATTTTTTTTATGTCTGTAAATGTTGATTGGATTATTAACAACTTAATATAAACAATATTTGCTAAATTTGTTGCTATTGAACCACCAATGGATTCCCCATAAAATATAATATTATTTGGTTTGTATAATTTATTTTCTATTAAAAAATCGTAATATAATTTTCCTGATTTTACACAATTCTCTTCATTTGGTATTCCTTCACTTAATCCAAAACCAGGATAGTCATAAAATAACATGGAGAATCCTATTTCATATAATTTTTTAATATAATTTAATCTAAATCCTATGTTTCCAGCATTACCATGAAAAAATAATATTACTTTATTTTTTATTTTTAAATTATTTTTATTTTCATTTTTTATATACCAGCCATGTACATTATAATCTTCATATTTTAAATATATATCTTCATATTCTATGCCAATATTATTTGGATTTTTATCCAGACTTTTTTTGGGGAAAAATACGAATTGTTCAACAAAATTCTTAAACATTAATTTAATAAATAAAAATTTTTTTCAAATATTTACTAATAACAAGTTTATGAAAAATTGATTTTTCTTTAATTTCTACTAAAAATAGAATGTCGATTACTGAATATGAATGTACATTATGTACAGAAAGTATGATAGACAATGATAGAATCATTTGTCCTCATTGCTCAATAGAAATATGTGAGCCATGTTTTCAATATAGTATAACAATGGAACTTCAAGATCCAGTATGCATTTATTGTAAAAAACCACTTAGTTTAGAATTTATTTTATCAAACAATGCTACACAATGGTGTGAAAAAATATTTTTAAATTACTATTCAAATTTATTACTTGAAAAAGAAAAAAATAAAATAATGGACACTATTCCTAAATTTAAAATCCATGTAGAAATTGATAACTTAAAAAAAGAAAGAAATAATTTATTAACAAACAAAAAAATTATGAATTCTTTAAAAAAACAAGGTTTATCAAAAGAAGACCTTGAAAATACTTATGAAAATCATATTTATACAAGAAATAAACAAAAAGAAACACTTACTACTAAAATTGAAAAATTAGAAAAATCATTAAATATAAAACAAAAAGAAAAAAAAGAAAAAATTAGTTATATTACAAAGTGTCCAAAAGATAACTGTAAAGGATTTATTAATTCTAAATATTTTTGTGAGATTTGTGATACAAAAATTTGTAAAGCATGTTTTATGATAACTAATCAAGATCATACTTGTAGTCGTCATGATATTGAATCCGCTGAAATGATTAAAAAAGATTCTAAACCTTGTCCTGGATGCTATATACCCATATTTAAAATTAGTGGGTGTAATCAAATGTTTTGTACTAACTGCAATACAGTTTTTCATTGGGAAACTTTACAAATAGACAAAGGACCAGTACATAATCAACATTACTTTGATTATTTATCAGAACTTAAAAATTCTTCTGAACAATCAAGATTAGATAATGTTGCATGTGGAACAATTGAAGAAATTTATACTAATATTAATAGAAAAATTATGATTTCATGGTTACAGCATACATACACAAAAACTCAAGAAATAAATACTATAAAAATTCCTGAGCTTAGAGAAATATTTAAAGATAATTTTGAAAAATATCGAATACAATATTTATATGGTAATATATCTGAAAAAAGTTGGAAACAAAAAATTATGAAAGATACTATACATAATGAAGCATATTATTCTTATATTGAGATATTTGAAATGTTTGTTACAGTTTGTTCAGATTTAATTCGTAAAGTATGTTTTGAAATTGATGAAATAATTATTAAGAAAGAAAAAGAAGCAAAAAATATTATTATTGATTTTTTCAAAAATAATAGTGACTCATTTGACATATTATTTGAATTGAAAACATATATAAAAGATAAAGATTTTAAAATGAATGATTATTCAATACAAATTTTATTAGAGTCTCATCTAAAAAATAAGAATCATTGGAATAATATTGATTTAACACAACCAAATATATTTAATAAAATTAATATTAGTATAACTATTGATATAATTGATATAAAAAATAAATTTAATAATGATTATTTAAATTTTCAAAGACATTTTGAAAAATGTTTAAGAATAACTAATCAAATATTTGGAACTGAATTAAAACAAAAATTTAGTCGTTAAATCGGCGTTTTAAATGTGCAAAGGTGTAAAAAATAACATTATAAAATAATAAATTCATATATATATATGAATAAAGATAATTCAATTGATACAATATTAAGTTATAAATATTTTAATGATATTTTTGAAGGTGATGGAAATGTTCGTTTATCAGTAAGAAGAAATGCTGTTAAACCTTACATTCCAAAAAAAAAAGAAAGTAATAATGAAGTAGAAATAAAACAATCTAAAAATACTTTTTTCTGTTGTAAATTATTTTAACCAATTATACATTTTAAATGTCTTTTAATTTAGATGTGCCGTAGTATTTTGGTTTTCTTGAGATACGTACATGAAACCATGGAACACCATATCCATGTGTGCTGATCCAAACAATTCCATGTTTATTTTGTTCTATTATGGCTATTTGTGCAACTTTCTTCCAAAAAGCTTTTTTCTGAGTATCAGAAGCATTTTTGTTAAAACTATAAATACTGGAATAGTTTTTTGACTGTATTGGTACAGGGCATACTAACATTGTATCATTAGATAGATTTGAAAACGCAACTACATATTTTATATTTTTTGTGAATTTTGAAGAAAATGCGCTGTAGTTTGAGTTCTTATCGAGTCCAGACACATTGATAAATTCTTCTTTATAAATTGAATTTTCATAGTATGGACTAGTTCTCCAAATAAACTCATCCTTTATATTAGAAAATTTAGGGTAATATCCTTTTATCCATCGAAATAAAACTTGATTCCACTTCATACTATTACTATAATGGGACATTTAAAATATACGACAAGTTAAATAATTAATGTATATTTAAATCTTTTAGTTGAGTTTATATAAAAAATTTTTTTTTATAAATAATTATAAATGTTACAAACTGTTCAAACTTTTTTAAAAAATACAGGATGTTCTTACTGCCAAGAAAATGATTATAGTGAAGATAAAAATATTAATAAAAACTGGCTTTTATACTTAAAAGAAGCTGAAATGTATTCTTCATTAGTACTATATAATAAACAAAATAAAAAGGATATTTCTCATTATTGTAATTTAAATGATAAAATAAAACTTTATCAAAAAAATAAATTAGTATTAGAATTAGAATACATTAGTAAAAATGATGAAGATAATTATGCTATATTAGTTCCTGATGAAAAATATCAGGAATATTATCAGGATATTGAAAAGAAAAATAAAAATTTTGACAAAGAAACTCAATCTTATTATGTTGATACATTTGATATTAAGTTTATTGATGAAAGTAAAAATTAATATTATTTTATATCTATTTAAAATTATCTAAAAATACCACTTAATATATTTTATAAGGTGGTATAATTTTTTAATAAATAAAAAAAATATGAATTAATTTAACTTAAAATTTAAATAATATATATAATATAATTCTTATGACTCAATTACTTCGTGAATTGCAAAATGTTGATAAATTAGAAAGTATAGAGAAAATTCAATTTAGTTTATTTAGTCATGAAGATATTAATAGAGGCTCTGTTGCTGACGTATTGACCTTCGACACTTATGAAGGTAATATGCCAAAAAACAACGGATTATTTGACCATAATATGGGGTCAATTGATGCTGCTATTATTTGTCCGATTGATGAAAAAAAAGCAGAATTATGTCCTGGTTATTTTGGTAAAATTGATCTAGCATTGCCTGTATTTAATTATCATTTCATGTCTATTATTGAAAAAGTATTAAAATGCACATGTTTTCATTGTTCTAAACTATTAATTGATAAAAATGATCCAACAGTTTTAAAAGAAATTATAAATAAAAAAGGTTTAAGTCGTTTTAAGGCAATATGTGAATTATGTAGTAAAAATAAAAAATGTATTTATAACGGAGGTTGTCAAGCACTTCAGCCAACAAAGTATATTAAAAAAACAAAAGAAAATAATAATATAGTAAAAATTTATGCCGAATTTGCTCAAAGTACATTTAAAGATTCAGAAAAAGCATCAAATATACAAAATTTTACACCATTAGTAATTTATCAAATATTCAAAAAAATAAAAGATGAAGATGTAGATTTCTTGGGGTTATCATCTAAATATAGTCGTCCGGAATGGATGATTATTAACAGCTTAGCAATTCCTCCTCCATCTGTTAGACCATCTATTCGACAATCAGATAATCAACGTTCTGAAGATGATTTAACATATGGACTAGCAATGATTGTTAAAGCAAATAAAATGTTAAAAAATGCGATTGAAAACAATCCATCAAATAAAAAAAATATTGATAACTTCCAAGGTAATCTTCAGTATCATATTAGTACATATATGGATAATGAAATTCCTGGTGTTGGGCAACAGACGCAACGTTCAACATATAGACCTTTAAAAGCAATTACACAACGTTTAAAAGGTAAAGAAGGAAGATTAAGAATGAATATTATGGGTAAGCGTGTTGATTATTCAGCTCGTACTGTAATTTCAGTTGATCCTAATCTGGATATTGACCAATTTGGTGTTCCTGAAAAAATAGCAAGGAATTTAACATTTCCAGAAATTGTAAATGTATTTAATATTGAAAAATTAAGAAAAACAATTTTAAATGGTCCTACTAATTATCCTGGTGCTAAAACAGTAACTAAAGGTAAATATGGAAATCAAAGAAATATTTCATTGAAACATATTGATGTAGTAAAAGTAGCAAATGAATTAGAAGTTGGTGACACAGTTCATAGACATTTAGTCGATGGAGACCCATGTTTGTTTAACAGACAGCCAACATTACATAAAATGTCTATGATGACTCATAAAATCGTTATTTTACCATATAGTACTTTTAGATTAAATGTTACTGTTTGTCAGCCATATAATGCTGATTTTGATGGAGATGAAATGAATATGCACGTTCCTCAATCATTACAAACGCAGACAGAATTAGAAAAAATCAGTTTAGTACATCAAAATCTTATTAGTCCTGGTAATTCTAAACCATCTATTGAAATTGTACAAGATTCATTGGTAGGTTCATATTTATTAACTATTAAAGATAATTTGTTGAATGAAAGTCAAATGTATAATTACATGATGTTTGATAAAAAATTTAATGGAAAATTACCTGAACCAGAATTAAAAAAAAATGGAATTAATTATTGGAGTGGAAAACAATTATTTTCATTGATTTTACCTGATATTAATATTACACAATTAAATAATTTAAAAGTAATTAGAGGAAATATTACAGAAGGATATTTATCAAAAGATTCATTAGGTAAATCTCAAGCAGGTATTATTAAACAGATTTTCAATGTTTATGGTACAGATGAATGTGTTAAATTTTTGAATAATACACAGAAATTAGTTACTAAATGGTTAATGGATCATAGTTTTTCTATTTCATTTGGTGATTCAATATTAAATAGTGTAGAGAGAAAAAAGGTAATTAATTTAACAGATAAATATTATAATGATGTTTATGATTTACTGAAAATGGCGCATCATGGTACTTTTTCAACTGAATTGGACGATTCATTAAAACATTTAAAGATGGAAGGAGATATTAAAGATATTTTGGATACAGCTGCGGGTGAAATTAGAAAAAGTGTTATGAAGAATGTTTCTAAACAAAACAGTTTTTATATTTCTGGTGATTGGGGAGGTGCTGGTTCAAAGGGTACTAGTACTAATATGCAGCAAATTCTAGGATGTGTTGGACAACAAGATATTTGGGGTAAAAGAATTGAAAACGGATTTAATGGTAGAACATTACCACATTTTCATAAAAATGATATAGGACCATCAGCAAAAGGTTTCTGTAGAAATAGTTATATTCAGGGATTGAGTCCAAGTGAAGTATTTTTCCATGCTATGGGTGGAAGAACGGGTTCGATTGATACAGCTATTCAAACTGCTGAGTCAGGTTATATTTCAAGAAAATTAATTAAAGCAGCTGAAGATTTGATGGTAAATTATGATTTAACTGTAAGAAATGCGAATGGTAATATTGTTCAATTTGCTTATGGTGATGATAATATTGACCCAACAAAATTAGAGCATATTGGTAAAATTGAATTGTATGAATTGAATAATGATAATTTGAATGAAAAATATAAATTTGAGAATTTAGAAGATAAAAAATACTTTGAAAATTTCATGACTTTAGATGCTATTGATAAAATGATGGAAAATAATAATTATATTGCATTAATCAATAGTGAATATGAAGAAATCATACATAATAGATTTTTACTCAGAAAAGTATATTTTTATGGAGCAAAAGTTATTGGTGATATAGAAACATATATGCCGGTTAATTTATATAGAGTAATATCATCACAATTGATTAAATTCAATATTGACAAAAGTGATTTAAGTGATTTAACACCATATTACATTATTTCTGAATTTGAAAAAATGATGGAGCAAATATTAAAATATTTACCTGAAAAGGACCAAAATTGGAAATTATTCAAGATTATATTTAAATCATTTATTTCAACCAAGAGAATATTAAAAGAATATAGAATGTCAAAAGTAGCATTTGATGATTTGCTATTATTTGTTAAAGAGAAAATGATTAGTGCTTTAATTACTCCTGGTGAAATGGTTGGTATTATTGGAGCACAAACACTTGGTGAAATATCAACACAATTGACATTAAATACTTTTCATCAAGCTGGTGTTGGTGCTGCTTCATTAGTTATTACTAAGGGTGTTCCAAGATTGAAGGAAATATTACGTTTATCTAAAAATTTAAAATCAAAAACAATGTCTATTTATCTGAAAGATGAATATTCTTATGATAAAGAAGAAGTTAAAAAGGTACAAACAAAATTTGCTTATACACAAATTAAAGATGTATTAGAAAGCAGTGAAATAATTTATGGAGGTCAAACAGGAAATACATCGATACAGGAAGATATGGAATTTATTCAATCATACAAAGAATTTTCAGAGCTATTTGATATTGACAATATTACTGAACAGATTTTATCACCGTGGATATTGCGTCTTAAATTTGATAAAGAATCATTGATGAATAAAAAAATTACTATTCAAGAAATTCAAGAAGCTATTAAAGAAAAAAGTAATAATGATGAAGAAATTGAATGTATTTACAGTGATGATAGTGCTCAAGATGTTATAATGAGAATTAGAATTAAACAAGAAAGTACAGATGATTTCTTAGAATATATGAAAGAATTTGAAAAACAACTTGTTGAATTTTCATTGAGAGGAATTACAAATATTGAAAGAGCTGAATTAGGCGAAGGTAATATTATCAAGTATAATTTAGATGGTTCTATAAAACCATCAAAAGAATGGTATATTCTGACAAGTGGTTCAAATTTACTTGAAATATTGAATAATAATAAAGTAGATAATAAAAGGTCATATACAAATGATATTTTGGAATTCTTTGAGATTTTTGGAATTGAAGCTACAAGAGAATTAATATTTAGAGAATTAAGTACTATATTTAGAGACAAACATCCAAATGTTAGACATATTCAAATTTTATCGGATATTATGAGTTACAGAGGTATATTGATGCAAATTGAGAGACATGGTCTGAATAAAAATCCTGAAGTTGGTCCTATTGCTAAAGCATCATTTGAAGAAGTAATGAATATTCTAACTAATTCTGCTGTATTTGCTGAAAAAGACAATATGAATGGAGTGTCTTCTAATATATTTGCTGGGCAATTTTGTAAAAGTGGTACTAATTCATTTGAAATTATGGTTGATGAAGATAAACTTTATGAAGAAGTAAATGATACAAATTATTTATATAATGATAAAACGGATGTAAAAGGTGAAGATATTGAACATTTGATAGATGATATTTATGATAAAAAAGAAGAGTTCCAAAATGTTGATGAAACTGATTTTAACTTTGGATTCGGAATTGAAAATAATAAAGAATTTATGTTAAATGATAACAAAGAGTTTCAATTTAAAATTGATGATAAAGAAGAAGATTTGGAAGTAGTCGATAATATTGATGATATTGATTTGGAAGATTTAAATGATGAAGACATTGATAATTTAGAAATAGATAAAATCAATCAAAACATAGATGATTTAGAATTGGAAGATATTGAAACTGATAAAATAATTGAACAAAAAATAGTTGAAAAAAAGCCAAAAAAAGAAACAAAAAAAAAAGAAAAAGTTGAAAAAAAAGTAAAAAGTAAAAAATAAATAAAGTGTAATTATTTTTTTATTCAAATAAATTATAAATTATTATAATTTATTTATTAATCAAAAATATATGATTTATCCTTTATTATTCTGGAGTATTATTTGTATTTAAATATCTGTCAAAAATACTTTTATGTTCTATATATGTACTATTATTTTTATAATCTAATTTATTATTTTTTTTTTGTAATATAGCTTCAATATTATTACTCAAAGTATCAAATTCTATAATTCTATTTTTTAATTCTTTTACACCCTTTATATTAAGCTTTTCTGTTTTTGTTATATGTATTTTTGTTGGAAAACTACTATTATTATTACCATATATTTTATATGTGTATAATTCATCAAAATCATTATTGTTTTTATTAATATTAACAGTTATTGTAGAATAATCCTCTATAAATAAAATAAAATCTATTAATTTTAAGTTATCTGACCTTTTTAAAAATTGATAATATTTTTCCCATCTTTTATATAAAGCTGTATTCATTCGTAAATCTTTATACATAGTATCTATTTTTTTATTATTATTTATTTTATTTTTACAGTATTTAAATTTTGTTATATATATTTCATATGCTTCATTAAGTTCAAAATTATTACTTTTAATTTTATTTCTAAAATTAGTCATAAAACCATTAAAATTATTATTTGGATGATTATTATTTGGATGATTATTTTTATATTCTAACATGTCTTCAAATAACTTTTTATAATATTTGACTCTAATTTCTGGTATTAATTGATGGCTATTTATTAAATATATTTTATATAAAAATGTTGAATTATATTCATTATTCTTACTATAATAATTAATTTCAGCAAAAACACTATAATCCCTATGTTGAGTAGTATTTATATTTTTAGTGTTCATAAATGTTCCAATATTATTACTACCTAGTACTCTATTATAAAAAGCTGTCAATAAATTTTTATATTTTTTATTTTGAAATTTTTTTATGGTTTTATATTTTAAATTATATAAATCACCAAATAATTTCATACTTTTCATGTTACTTTTATTAACATATATTTCATTTAAAATATCTACCATATTAGTAGGTGGAGAATTGTATTTATTCATTATTTGTATAGATTCATCATACACAAATTTTAATTCTTTGTCACTTTGAATTTTATTCATAAATTTATTACGTGATAAATATATATTATTCCCGACTTTGTATAAAGTTTTTATTTTTTGATTATTTATAATTTTTGTATATGGGATTCCTGTTACTAATTCTATAAATGATTTATTATCAATACCTTCCCAAATATCCTTTAATTGATTATAAATAAAATGATTTTCTTCTAATTCTATGTATTCAAATTTATTCTTTTTTTGTTTCTTAATATGATCATTAATAATTTTTTTGTCTCTAGAATGAAGATTTGTTATTTTTTTTAATTTACTTAATAATTTTTCTGTTAAATAAGGCTTAAAAATTTCTTTTAAATTATTATTATTTGATTTTAGTTTTTTTTTTAGAAAATCCATAAAATCATCAAAATTTTTTGATTTATTAGAATTTTTATAATTTTTTATTTCTTGAATGATTGTTTTATAATAATTTATCTTATCCTCGTTATAAATATTACAATGAGTGCTAATCCAAATTATATAAAAATCAAATAATGATATAGTTTTTTCTTTTTTTATAATACTTATAACATATTCCCAATGATCAATAGGTCTTCCATTTTCTATAAGTTTATACTTTATAAAATTATGTAAATCATCTTTTCTTTTATCAATAATAAAATCTAAAAAATCTTTATTTTCATCTTTAAAATAAGATAATAAATCAAAATATGTATTTGTATTAATCTCAAATAATAATGTTGCAAAAAGTGATGATTTTTTAATATTATTATTTGTTCTATTTGTTCTAATTTTTTTAATATTACTTAATTTAATTCTTTTTTTTAAAATATAATTATTCAAATTTTTTTTTTCAATTGTATTATTACCTAATTCAATTTTTTTTTTTAAAATATAATTATTCAAATTTTTTTTTGTACCACCTGTTTTTGATTTATGTAACAATTGAATTAATTGTTCTTTATTTAATTTACTGTAATTCTTTATATTTTTTGACTTACATAATTCTATTAATTGTAATTTTGTATAATCATTATGTTTCATGATATATATTATAAACTAACAAATTATTTTTGATATTTATAAATAATTCATAAATAATATAATTTTGACCATTTTACTATAAAATACTTATTACACGTGCGTGAATTATTATGATAAAAAAAAAAATCGAAACAATCTAAAAAAAAATTGAATATAATCAGAAAGGGTAACTTATCTGCTAATCTTACAAAGATGTCTCGTTTTGTTGCTCAGCCAATGAACCCCGCGGTGGCTATGATGAACAAGGACGTTCCTATTACAGGAAGCCCGTTCTTCTTCATTCTACAGAATCATCAGTGGAAACTCAAGACTGCCACCAACGAACAGAGATTTACAATGCTCAAGAAGGGCATGACCATGGATGGTGCTGAAAAGGCGTTGAGACACTACGAATTCGACAAATTCATCATCATCAAAAGTCTTACTGACAGAGGTGATAACATCAAGGAAGGAGATTTCCAACTCGCGATGATCACTTCTGATTTTGATCCTAGTCAGACCACAGGTTTTGAGCTAGTTTATCCCAAATGGGGCGATGCTACTGAAGAACTTGAATCTAACTCTGTGACCAATTCGGTCACTTCTGGACGTTCTTACGCTCAGACCGCTCAGACCGTTGTCAGTGATGAACATTTCCCTGTCATTCCTGGTACAACGCAGACGAACCGTCTGGGTGCTACTTCACCTACTGAGACGATTACGACAGTCCAAACTGCTGAAACAGCAACTGGTTCTGACGACCTGTCCAAGAGGTTTGTTTCTCTTATGGAAGAGATGGCAGAACTAGACGACAAGAATTTTTTCGTCACTTGTATGCTTATGGCTGCTTCGTCAGACGATCATGTTGTGGCAGCTTTCAACCAAATGGGAGCAGGATTTTGGAACGCCAGAAATGGTATGTTTTC
>Ga0206125_10001122_pt1 | contig 32447 bp, 28 predicted proteins | sample Helgoland_Spring_4_FD_148598 | JGI IMG/M metagenome (GOLD analysis project Ga0206125, IMG submission 148598) | Pelagic subsurface seawater microbial communities from Kabeltonne, Helgoland, North Sea - Helgoland_Spring_Bloom_20160331_1 | ecosystem: Environmental > Aquatic > Marine > Epipelagic ... | reverse complement strand
CAGTGCACAAATATTCAATATACAACTCTTTCAAATGATCAAGTATTTGAAAACCCATATACTGCTTATAATTCTAGCTTCGGTAAAAAAATCAAACAAAGACTTTTTAATTTATATAACAAGATTTCAAGTCCACTAGTAAAAGACACAGATGCTTTTTTTCTAAACACCTATTTATCTAGTATTAATGACATTATCTTGCATCTTAGCATGAATCAAATACCAAGGTTCATAAATGAAACGCCAACAATTAATGCTTCGGTAGATGAAAGTAAAAGAAAATGGAGATTATTTAACGAAGAAAATCAAACTGAATTTGAGAAGTGCGTAAGAAATTTAATACCCAAGCAAATTCCAACTTTATATGTGGAGGGCTTTGTTAATTTAAGAGAGCAGATCAATAGCCAAGGGTGGCCAAGTAAGCCAAAAGTTATTTTTACTAGCAGCAGTTACAGTACTGATGATTTTTTTAAAGTTTATGCAGCCGAGAAAACTGAGCAAGGGGTACCTCTAGTGATTGGTCAGCATGGTGGTGGGGTGGGAACTCAACTATGGGCTTTTTATGAAGAACATCAGCTAGCTATTTGCGATTCTTTTTTGAGTTGGGGTTGGACAGAAATTTCTGAGCCAAAAGTAAAACCAATAGGCCAGTTAAAAACGAAACATCCATTAGGCATTCAACATTCAAAAAAAAATGGAATTATGTTGGTAACTTGCAAATTACCAATTCAGAGTTATCATTTATTTAGTTCACCTATTGCTGGCCAATGGTTAGACTATTTTAATGACCAGTGTAGTTTTGTAGACACGTTAACAGACAAAATCCGCGATGTATTAACTGTGAGATTAAAGAGTGATCTTTATGGTTGGGAGCCTATTTATCGATGGAAAGATCGCTTTCCTGATATAGCAATAGATGAAGGGCACTCTAATATTAATAACCTGATTAAAAAAAATCGTATTTATGTCTCAACATATAATGCCACCACTTTTTTAGAGTCTTTTACAATGAATATTCCAACGATAATGTTTTGGAATCCTAATCACTGGGAGTTGAGAGATTCTGCTATTCCCTTCTTTGATAGGCTTAAGGAAGTTGGCATACTCCATGATACACCGGAGTCTGCTGCTGAGCATGTAAATACTATTTGGGAAGATGTAAATTCTTGGTGGGAAGGAGACATTTTGCAGGAGACTCTTAAATCTTTCAAGAAACGTTATAGCCATCTCCCTAAAGAAGGTATAGTGAATCAAGTTAGTTACGCATTGAAAGAAGCAACTTTAATTTCTAAAAATTTTAAAAAATGATAAAAACATCTATTCGTGGCCGTTTTATTTTTAGTGTTGGAACAAACTTCTTTCGAAGTTTGCTGAGCTTTATTACTGGAATTCTATTAGCTCGTCTTCTTGGGCCAGAATCTTATGGAAACATGGCATTTTTGCTGGGCTCATTTATGGGAGTCTTAAGCTTATTGAACATGGGAAGTTCATCAGCATTTTTTACTTTTATGTCACAAAAAACAAGATCTAGAAAATTTGTTTTGTTGTTTTTTTTATGGATTGGGATTCAGCTAATGGCGACTCTTATTGTCATTGGATTATTTTTCCCAGTTCATTGGATCGAAAATATTTGGCTAGGTCAAGAATTAGGCTTAGTTTTATTGGCATTTCTAGCAATATTCATGCAAGGAACGGTATGGACAGTATCTCAACAGGTAGCCGAGTCTCAAAAAAGAACTTATTGGGCTCAAACCATAGCCTTGGGTGTTACTTTTATTCATATATTATCGGTAATTTTGCTATGGCTTAATGGTTGGTTAGGTTTGTACGCAATTTTTATTGCAATTATAATAGAATATTTTGTAGCTGCAATTATTGTACATAAAAAACATACATATACAGAAGACGACAATGCTGAAACAATTAATAAAACTGAAAAAAATATATTTAAAAAATACCTGAACTATTGTCTGCCGCTTTTGCCTTATTCTTGGGTGGCTTTTCTATATATCTTTGCTGATCGTTGGTTGTTACAATATTTCAGCGGTAGTGTCGAGCAAGCTTATTATTCCGTTGCAGCTCAGTTTGCAGCTATTGCGCTTATTTTTACGACTTCTATCATGCGGATTTTTTGGAAGGAAATTTCTGAGGCACAAGAGCAAGGTAATAATGAGCGCGTTAGACGATTATATAAAAAAGTATCGCGGGTACTATTTTTTATTAGTGCTTTTATTGCAGGTTTTTTGATTCCATGGTCTGAAGTTATTGTAAATAATATACTCGGAGAAAACTATAATGGAGCAGTTCTAACTTTAGCAATAATGTTTGTTTACCCAGTTTATCAATCAATGGGTCAAATTGGTGGAACAATGCTTTATGCAACCGAACGTGTCTCAATACAGTCAATTATTGGTATAGTTTTTATGATTGCCAGTATGATTGGAACCTATTTGGTTCTCGCTCCAAGTAGTGCTTTTGTAGCGGGTTTGGGTTTAGCTTCTGAAGGCTTAGCATTAAAGATGGTTGTGATGCAATTTATACAGGTCAATGTTACTGCCTATGTCATTGCACGGATTTGGAATTGGCCATTTGATTGGGTATATCAACCTTTTGGCTTGTTAGGATGCTTAGGGTTAGGCTGGGTTGTTAATGTGGGTGCAACAAGCCTTATTGGGGGAATGTTGCCATGGTTTATTATTTTGTTTGTATCCTCGCTTTTATACTTACTTTTGGTTGTAGTTCTAGTCTATATTATGCCATGGTTAATAGATACGACTAGAAGAGAAATTGATCTTTCTTTAAATTTAAGCCTGAAAAAACTACAAAGTATAATAGTTCATGGATAAAAAAATCCCCAAATTAATAGATTGCACGCTCAGAGATGGCGGTTATTACAACGCTTGGGATTTTAGTGTAGACCTTATTAATGATTATCTTGAGGCTATGTCCGCTATATCAGTGGATTATGTGGAGTTGGGATTTAGATCTTTAGAGGCAAATAGCTTTAAAGGGAGCTGCGCATACACAACTGATAATTTCATTCGACAATTGAAACTACCCAGCAACCTTAAATTAGGAGTGATGGTTAATGCGAGTGGAATAGTAAATCACAAAAAAGGCTTGGTATATGCACTCTCTCAATTATTTAAACCAAGCATTAAATCTCCATTAACACTTGTTAGAATTGCTTGTCATATGCATGAGTTTGAGAGCGCATTGCCAGCATGTTTATGGCTGAAAGAAATGGGGTATGAAGTTGGAATTAACCTTATGCAGATTGCTGAACGAAGCAAAGGTGAAATAGAGAAAGTTGCATATCTTGCTAGTCAATATCCGATAGATGTTCTTTATTTTGCCGATAGCATGGGAAGTATGGGTCCAGATCATACGTCAGATATTATTTCAACTTTGCGCCTTGGTTGGGAGGGCCCTTTAGGGATTCATACTCATGACAATATGGGGCGAGCAATGGCTAATTCACTGCGCGCAGTGTCAAATGGTGTGACCTGGATTGATAGTACAGTTACTGGAATGGGCAGAGGTCCAGGGAATGCGCAAACAGAATACTTGGCAATAGAGATGGCTGAATTTAAAAAAATTCCTTTGAATTTAGCACCACTTCTTTCAGTTATTGGTAAACACTTTAAACCTTTGCAAAGTAAGTATTGCTGGGGAATGAATCCTTATTATTATCTTTCAGGGAAATATTGTATTCATCCATCATTTATTCAGGAAATGCTCTCAGACTCGCGTTATGATAATGAAGATCTTTTTACAGTTATTGATAATCTTCGCGAAATTGGAGGGAAAAAATTTAGCATAAAAACTCTTGAAAGTGGGCGCAATTTTTACAAAGGTGAGCCCAGTGGTAGCTGGTCGCCACATAGCCTAATACATGAAAAAGAGGTGCTAATAATTGGGGCTGGCCCTAGCGCTAATCGACATAGAAAAGCATTAGAAGATTACATAATTAATTTTCAACCAATAGTAATTGCACTGAATACGCAAGTAACCGTCAGAGAAGATTTAATTGATATTCGCGCCGCTAGTCATCCAGTAAGATTGTTGGCAGACTGCAGTTCCCATATTACACTTCCTCAGCCACTGGTAATACCAGAATCAATGTTGCCTGCGTCAATACTTTCTGCTCTAGAAGGTAAAAGGTTATTAGATTTTGGAATTGCTATTGAATCCGATACTTTTTCTTTTTGTGATACTCACTGCATTCTTCCATCACCACTAGTTATTGCATACGCTCTGGCAATTGCTGCTAGTGGTAAAGCATCACGTATCTTACTAGCAGGTGTTGATGGGTATAGCGCAGACGATCCGCGAACATCTGAAATGGATAAATTACTTAGTGATTTCCAAAAGAATAAAGACGCGCCAGCCCTTGTTGCAATTACCAATACTTCTTATAAACTACAATCAACTTCTGTTTATTCAATGTTATGAAAGATGAAGATTACATAATATTAATTTTGCGATTTAAATTGTGGTAGACGAATAAATTTTTTTAGAAACTTTATGGAGAATAACGATATGACTTTTAATATTCCAAATATTTTTCGAGATAATAAAGATGAAGTTATTTCCAAGTTTTGGAATGCAAAACCATTTCCTTATATATGTATTGATAATTTTTTAGAGTCAGATACTTTTCAAGCTCTTGCCAAAGATGTGGATAAAGCCTCTATAAAGCCAACTTTGAAATTTGAAACTGAGATTGAAAAAGGGAAGGCTATTTTTTCAAATGAAAACTGTCCATCTTCAATTCAAGATACAGTAGGTATACTATCTCATCCTGAATTTTTAATGCAACTGAAAGAACTTATTGGAATTAATAGTTTAAGGCCTTTAACTGAATTTAATTCTGAACATATGCCTTTTAATTATTTTCATCTTATGTCTGATGGTGGCTTTTTGGGAAGCCATGTTGATCATTCATCTGTCGGTTATGATAATGTTCATGTTTTAAATTGTATTTTTTATATATCTGAACAATGGGACAAATCATGGGGCGGGCATACAGTTTTTTTTAATAAACTAGGTGTTAAAGAAAAATCGAAAGTAACGTACAAGCCTAATCGATTGGTTATATTTTTGCATTCCTCCCAATCTTTCCATGGAGTATCAAAATTAAAGGGTAATACTCGTGAGAGGGGTTCAATTTATATGGACTACCTTACAAACAAAAGTAATTTAAAGCATTTAAACATTCAATCTCAAACGTATGGGTCTAGATTTATTGCCAAATATTGGAGGCATCAGACCACTTTTGTGCCTATTAATACTACGAATTTTAGGTACTTTTATATTTATTCTAAATACCTTGCAAAGCGTTTTTTACGTCGATTTTAAATCATTTAGTTTGTAATTTATCTTAATGAAAAAAATGAATTATGTAGTTATTATTCCCGCGCGATATGGTTCAACCCGTCTTGAAGGAAAACCGCTGATAAGACTATGCGGTATTCCAATGGTAGTTAGAACTTATCAGCAATGTATTAAAGTATGTCCGCCAGAAAAAGTTTTTGTGGCTTGTGATGATGAAAGAATTAAAGTCGTTTGTGAGCAATATAATATACAGGTCTTAATGACATCTAGTGATTGTTTGACAGGTACTGATCGAGTTGCTGAATGTGCACAACAATTGGATGCGGATGTCTATATCAATATCCAAGGTGATGAACCGGTATTCGATCCTAAAGATTTAGAAACCTTTATCAAAGCTGTACAGCAATTTCCTTCAGAAGTTCTTAATGGGGTATGTGAAATTAAGGATGAGGAATTATTTAAATGTGGTACTATACCTAAAGCTGTAATGAGGGCTGATAGTCGATTGTTGTATATGTCTCGTGCAGGTATTCCAATATCTAAAAATCATGAGTTTATTAAGTCTTGGAGACAAGTATGTATCTATGCATTCCCCAAAAAAGCATTAGAAATTTTTAAAAAACAAAAAGCCAAAACTCCACTAGAACAAATTGAAGATATTGAAATTTTAAGGTTTCTTGAGCTAGGCTGGGAAGTTCGGATGATACCGCTTTCTATGCAATCGGTTGCCGTAGATACACCTGAAGATATTCCACGAGTAGAAAAAGTAATTCAGGAACGTGGGCTTTAAGCATGGATATCAACGAATTTGCTACATTAATTTTCGATTGTGATGGAGTTATTCTTGATTCAAATAAAATTAAGACTAATGCATTTTATAATACAGCGCTTCCCTATGGTGAGGATGCCGCAGAAGCTTTAGTTAATTTTCATGAACGAAATGGTGGGATTTCAAGGTACGTAAAATTTGAATATTTTCTAGAAAAAATTTTAGGATTAAAAGTTGAGCCAAAAAAAATTAATAAATTATTAAATAGTTTTGTAAGTGAGATTAAAGAGGAATTAATTTTGTGCCAAATTAGCCCAGGGCTTGAAGAACTTCGAAAAAATTCTGATAGTAATTGGCTAATTGTTTCAGGCGGTGATCAAAAAGAGTTAAGATATATTTTTTCAGAAAGAAATTTAACAAAGAATTTCAATTGTGGTATTTTTGGCAGTCCAGAAACTAAGGAGGTTATTCTTTCTCGAGAAATACATAATGGAAACATTAAATTTCCAGCATTATTTATTGGAGATAGTAAATATGATCACCGGGCAGCTAAAGCGACAAATATTGATTTTATTTTTGCTTATGAATGGACTGAAGTAAAGGATTGGCGTGAATATTGTGATGAAAATAATATAGAGGTGATAAGAAATCTAGCTCAATTACAAGATAGTTCTATTAAAACTGATTGATTAATAATTATTGAAAATATTTTTTAATTATAAGGCTGAGTCAATATGACAAAAGATAAAAAAATCAAGGTAAATAAAATCCCTAAAGTTTCTATTGGGCTTCCTGTTTATAATGGCTCCAAGTATTTAAAAAGAACATTGGATTGCTTGCTTGGTCAAACATTTTTAGACTTCGAATTGATTATTTCTGATGATGGATCGACAGATGCGACAGAAGAGATTTGCAGAGAATATGAAGAGAGTGATCCTCGTGTCCGTTATTATCGTCAACCTAAGAATTTTGGTATGCCAGTGAAAAACTTTCAATTCACTTTAACTCAAGCAATTGGTGAGTATTTTATGTTTGCATCACATGATGATTATTGGAGTAAAGATTTCGTTGAAAAAATGGTTATGATGTTGAATGCTGATAAAGATTGCTCTCTAGCTTTTTCGGATTATAAAATTTCTAACTTACAAGGGGAGGGTGAAATTTTAATAAGTGTTAGCTCTTCTAATTCAATGTCACCATATCTTAGGTATTTATCTAGAATTATTGACATACAACCTGTTTTAATATTCGGGATGTTTAGAAGGAATTTGATCGAAAATCAGGATTTAAAATTTTTTGACTTCTTTGAAGTCAACTTTGGTATATTAATGGCTCTTCGAGGAAAAATTAGAATTTCCAATGAGTATCTTATGGAGTGGGGTATTGATGGAGAAAGGAAATCTTATTCAATAACTGGTAAAAGAATGAATTATTTCCCGTTCTATTTTTCCCAGGTACGTTTAATATATAAAAATTTTACAATATTTAAATGCATCATATCTATTTTTCTTTTGACTACAATAATGCTTAATCGGTGGTTAAAAAGGGTTTTTAGCCCTCAAAAAGTTAACTTAAGTTTTAAAAATTGATGTTTTTGATTTCTAGTTGTTTTTCATATGACTTATAATATTGATACTTTGTGTGTTTGGGACTCTCAATTAGACCCAGAAAATTCTGCGAATACTTCTATCTATCAATGGGATGGATATATTGAAAATGATTCAATTTACTCAATCCCTCTTTATATAGAATTAAACTCTAAGCATCTTCGTCAAAGGTATCTTGCGTTTGTGCATGACTTAGGCGAAAGCAAAATCAACAATAAAAGCCTTATTGAGCATTTAGTAATAAACGGTGATTTCAGTTATTGGTGGATGACGTTATTTGTTGAAAAGAGCGTCTACAAATCACCCATTACAGAAGTGATGCGAATATTGGCATTAGAGGAAATTATTAATAAAAAAAAGCCCAATAAGATAAAGTTAGTTAGTGGAAATAAAACTTTAAATAAGACCCTGAGTGAATTTTGTAAAAATTTAGAAATAAGTTATGAATGGAAAAAAATATCAAATAAAAAATTACTAAGTTTTAATTTTAATAGTTTTCGTACTCTAATTCCTCCTGGTGTATTTACATTCATAAGTTTAATTCGATATGTATTTTTTCGTTGGCCACTTAGAAGAGAAGAAAAAGCTTGGCCAAAGACAGGAAATTCAGTTTTCTTTTGCTCTCAATTTTCAAATATTAACCCATCTTCGTTTTCTAGTGGAAAATTTACATCAGATCTATGGGGAGGGTTGCCTAATTTATTAAATTCCAAAAATATCCACTTGAATTGGCTCCATTTTCTTGTTTCGCCTAGTTCTGGTCCAAGGGCTAAAGAGGCGGCTAGCTTCTTAGAGATCTTTAATAAAAATGGTAAAGGAAGTGAAGTTCATTCATTTCTTGAAGCAAACATCTCTATAAGAATAGTTTTGCGAGTATTGAAGCGTTGGATAGGGCTTTATATTATTAGCTGGAAGTTACGTGGCGTAGAAAATCAATTTTACCCTAAATTATCTAAACTTTCGTTATGGCCAATTCTTAAAAAAGACTGGAAGTCTTCAATATATGGTCAAGTTGCTATTAACAATTTATTGTGGTTCGAGCTTTTTGATACTCTTATGAGTAAAGTGCAAACGCAATCAGTCGGCTTCTACCTATGTGAGAATCAAGCCTGGGAAAGATCTTTTATTCATCTATGGCGAAAACATGGGCATGGGCAGCTAATCGCAGTTCCTCACTCTACAGTAAGGTTTTGGGATTTGCGACATTATTCAGATATACGAACTCTTGAGCAAGTTGGAGCATATAAGATGCCAAAAGCTGACTTGATAGCTCTTAATGGGAATGCAGCTATTGATGGGTATACTAGTGCAGGGTTTCCAGAAGAGCTGATTGTTGGAACTGAAGCGCTGCGTTTTGAATATCTTTATAAAATAAAGCTCAAAAATTCAATACAAGAAGAGAAGAAAAGTCCAATTAGAATTTTGGTATTAGGCGATTATATGGAGTCTGCGACTATTGAAATGCTACAGTTACTTGAAAAAGCAACTCAATATATATCAGTTGATACAATTTTCACTATAAAATCACACCCTAATTTTGTAGTAAAAAAAGAGGATTTTCCATTATTACGACTTGAAGTTACCATGGATCCATTAGAAGAAATTTTGCACAAATATGATGTTTCTTTTGCTAGCAATATGACATCCGCAGCTGTGGATGCATTTTTTTTCGGACTCCCATCAATTGTGTTTTTAGATAGTATGGGGTTAAATTTAAGCCCTCTTAGAGGGCAATCTAATGTTAATTTTGTTAGTACTCCAGAGAAATTAGCTGAATTAATTCAGTCAGTTAATAATGGCATTTATAATACTTCACTTTCTAATGATTTCTTTTTTTTGAACCCATCATTACCCAGATGGCAAAAATTGTTAGATACAAGTATAAAAAATTTGTGATAATAAATAAGGATTAAACTTTTAATGAAAAAGATAGTTAGTAATAAAATTCCTGAAAAAAATCTTGTTAAGATTGAGGATAAGGAACATTATAACGAAGAATTCTATCAAGGGATGTCGATAGATTCGCTTGAATCTGCTAGGGTTTATTTAACACATTTGTGGAATTTTATTGAGCCGAATTCAGTACTTGATGTTGGTTGTGGCAGAGGGGCTTGGCTGAAAGCTTGTCATGAACTTGGAAGTAATAATTTATATGGTTATGATGGAAATTGGAATAGTCAATTACAGATGATTGATGAAAGTATAGAGTTTACTAGTATCGATTTAAACGAGCCATTTTCTTCGAATAAAGAAGTAGATTTATTGATTACTTTGGAGGTTGCTGAACATCTTACCCCATCTTGTTCTGCTCAGTTTGTCAAATCTATAACCAGCGCAAGTAATTCGGTTTTATTTAGTGCTGCTTATACTGAACAGGGTGGCACAAATCACATAAATGAACAGGCTCATTCATACTGGGCAAGCTTATTTATTAAAAACGGGTATGTTCCCTTTGATTTGTTTCGTCCATTTTTTTGGGGCGATAAAAGAGTAGGGTTTTGGTATCAACAAAATACTTTTTTATATCTTAAGAAGGGTAGTGATGTGTATAATAAAATTATAGATGCAGGTTTTTCGGAGATAGAGAATATTAATTTTATGGACTGTGTACATCCCAGTCTTTATGATTTGAAATGTGGCAAAGGTTTAGGTTTAAAAGCGCTTCTGAAAGAATTAATACCTTGTGCACTAAGGGCGATAAAGCGAAGAATATCTTAAGTATGTTTTATACTTATTACTGAAGAGTTAGCATAAATTTAACAGGAGACTTTATGGAAGTTGTAATACTTGCAGGTGGCTTGGGAACAAGATTGAGTGAAGAAACTGATATTAAGCCTAAGCCCATGGTTGAAGTTGGCGGAAAGCCAATTCTTTGGCATATTATGAAAATTTATGAGAATTATGGGTTTAATAATTTTTCTCTTGCCTTGGGCTATAAAGGTGAAGTGATAAAGGATTATTTTATTAATTATCATGCATATTCTAGCGACTTAGCGATTAACTTAAAAAATGGAGAGGTAAGTTTTTCAAATCAAATTTCTGAAGATTGGAATGTATCCTTAATTAATACCGGTATTAGTTCGATGACTGGCGGTCGTCTGCTTCGATTAAGGAACAAACTAAAAGCAACTTTTATGCTGACATATGGTGATGGGGTTAGTGATGTTAACCTTCAAGAATTATTAAAATTTCATAAATCACATGGCAAGATTGCAACAGTTACTGCAGTAATACCATCAGCTAGATTTGGGGGTATGCACGTTGATGGTGGAAAGGTTTTAAACTTCAAAGAAAAGCCTCAATCTGGGAGTGGCTGGATTAATGGTGGTTTTTTTATATTCGAACCAAGTATTTTTGATTATCTTGATGATGATACAACTGTTCTTGAGCATGAACCCATGGAAAAGCTAGTTAATGATGGAGAGTTAATGGCATATCAACACCATGGGTATTGGCAGTGCATGGACACAATACGGGATCGTGAATCGCTTCAAGAAATTTGGGATAGTGGCAATGCTTCATGGCTAGGTAAAAAATAATATGTTTTCTAATATATATACAGGTAAGAAAGTACTGATTACTGGGCATACAGGCTTCAAAGGGACCTGGCTTTGTGTTTGGTTGTTAAAGCTTGGTGCAGAAGTAGTAGGTGTTTCTAAAGATATACCTACACAGCCATCTATGTTCGAAGAATTAAATATTTCCAAAAAAATAAAGAATATAGAAGCTGATATTCGTGATTTATCTTCTATGTGTAAAATAATTCGATCTGAGCAACCTGATTATTTATTTCACCTGGCTGCCCAAGCTATTGTTTCAACATCTTATTCAGAACCGGTTGATACAATATCAACCAATGTTATGGGAACTTTAAACATTTTAGAAGCTTTGCGCTCATTTGAGCAAAATTGTATAGCTGTGATGATTACTAGCGATAAATGTTATGACAATGTTGAATCGATCTGGGGATATAGGGAGACCGACCATCTTGGTGGTAAAGATGTTTATAGTGGTTCAAAAGGAGCAGCTGAGCTTTTAATTAAATCTTATGTAAATTCTTTTTTTCATATAGATCACCCAGTGAAATTGGCTATTGGGCGTGCTGGAAATGTTATTGGTGGAGGTGACTGGGCAACTAACAGAATAATTGTTGACTGTATGCGTGCATGGAGCAAGGGAGATATTGTTGAAATACGGAGTCCCAGCGCAACGCGGCCATGGCAGCATGTTTTGGAACCGTTAAGTGGTTATCTTGCACTAGGTGAATTATTGGCGCAGCAACCACAACTACATGGTAATGCTTTTAATTTTGGACCAAGAGCAGAGCAAAATCATACAGTTGTTGATTTATTAGAAGATTTGTATCGACAGTGGGGCTTTAAAGATTCAAGTGAAGCGTATAAAATAATTGATAATATACCTTTCCATGAAGCAGGATTACTTAAGTTAAATTGCGATAAATCGTTATTTTATTTAAAATGGGAATCAAATTTGATTTATCATGAGACCATTAAGTTTGTTGGTGATTGGTACGCTGCATTCTATAATGGTAAATTAGATATGTATGAACTAACATTAAATCAAATAGAAACATATGAGAAAATAGCGATTGAACGGAAAAAATATTGGTCGCAAGAATATAAGGTATTATGAAAGAAAAGCTTTTGTCAAAACTTATTGATGATGTTGTTTTGACAGAATTAAAACAATTTTCTGATGAGCGCGGTACTCTATTGCATATGCTTAGGAATGACGATCCTATATTCACTACTTTTGGAGAATGTTATTTTTCAGAAGTTCTTCCAGGAGCAGTTAAGGCATGGAAATTACATCATAAACAAACACAGAATTTTTGTGTACCTGTTGGTCGAATTAAATTAATTATATACGATAATAGAAAAGATTCTATTTCAAATGGTAATTTGCAATATGTTAATTTAGGCCGACCTGATGCATATTTTAGAATAATGATTCCGCCTAAGCTCTGGTATGGCTTTACTTGTATTAGTGAAATGCCCGCTTTATTGGTAAATTGCGCAGACATTCCGCATGATCCACAAGAAAGCGAAATTAGAATGTTAGATGATATTTCGATTCCACATAGGTGGTAATAAATAATAAAATGAGAATCTTAGTTATTGGAGGGAATGGGTTCATTGGAAGGCATGTTATAAAACATGCTTTGAAATTGAAATGGGACGTCACAAATTTAAATTTGAGTAGTAATTTATCAGAGAAATCAAGCGGTTTAAAAAATGTAACAGCAGATATAACTAACTTTATTGCACTTAAAAAAGCATTAGGAGTGGCTGAATTTGAATACGTAGTTAATTGTGGTGGTTATGTTGATCATACTTTATTTTCTAATGGTGGCCGAAGCATAATAAACATGCATTTTATAGGTGTTATAAATCTTATTGAGTTGTTGAATCGTGATGTATTAAAGTGTTTCATTAATATTGGTAGCAGTGATGAATATGGAAATGTAGCAGCACCTCAAACTGAGATGCAAAGAGAGGAACCTATTTCTCCATATTCATTGGGTAAGCTTGCATCTACACATTTTTTACAAATGCTACATAGAACTGAAAATTATCCTGTTACTATATTACGCCTCTTCTTAACTTATGGACCAGATCAGGACGCCAATCGTTTCATACCGAAAATAATTTCTGGTTGTCTTAAAGGTGATAGCTTTCCAGTATCAAAAGGCGAGCAGCTCCGAGATTTTTGTTTTATTGATGATGTAATAAATGCTATATTTTTAGCTTTAAATTCATCAAAATCTCTTGGGGAAGTTATTAATATTGCATCTGGAAATCCAGTGACAATAAAAAGTGTGGTTGAAAATATTCAAAATATAATTCGATCAGGCTCTCCAGAATTTGGTGAAATATTATATCGTCCTGGAGAAAATATGCAACTATATGCAGATATAATTAAAGCAGATAACATTCTTAATTGGGAGCCAAAAGTTACACTCAATGATGGGTTATTAAGGACAATACAATGGTCAAAGAAATAGTTTCTGTAACGCCAGAACCTCTCGTCAGTATAATAATGAACTGCTTTAATGGGGGGAAGTATCTTACAGAAGCGATTGATAGTGTATTAAGCCAAACATATAAGAATTGGGAAATTATATTTTGGGATAATCAATCAACTGACAATAGTGCTGAAATTTTCAATGAGTATAGTGATCCAAGATTTAAATATTTCTATGCAAGTAAGCATACATGGTTATATGAAGCGCGTAATTATGCAATCGAAAGATCAAGTGGTGAATTTATTGCATTTTTGGATGTGGATGATCAGTGGTTGCCAGGTAAGTTAGAAATGCAAATGGTATTATTTTCAGATATGGAAGTAGGCTTTGCATGTGGAAATTATTTACTAAATAATGAACAAAAGAAAAAAACTTGGGTTGCGCTAAAGGATAATATTCCAACGGGTTGGGTATTAGATGAGCTATTGCAGTCTTATTTTGTTGGATTGTTAACTCTGATAGTTCGGCGTTCGGCTTTAGATTCATTGGAATATTTATGTGATTCTAGATTTCATGTTATGGGGGATTTAGATTTAGTGATAAGGCTTTCGGTTAACTGGAAGTTGGATGCTGTGCAAGCACCAATAGCCATATGCAGAAAACACGGAAATAACGAGCTAATTAAACATAGAACACGTCATGTTAATGAACTTCAGTGTTGGATAAAAGAAATGAGCCAAGTCCAAGAAATCAGATCTAGTTCAAGTTTCCATTATGTAAAAATAAATTATATTTATCAAAATGCTATAGATCAGGTCATGCAGTTAAATAGAGTTAATGCAATTCGATTATCATTTGATTTGCCATGGGGTCTTTTAAAAATAAGGTTGTGGGCAGTTATCATTACTCCATTTTTTATTATGAAAAAAATAAAAAAACACTAGTTGTTTGTGAAGCCTAACAATAAATTCCCATTGGGTTAATAATGTAAAGTGAGTTATATAATAACTGCACCAAATTATAGATTGATACAACATTTCTTATGAAATAATTAAAAATGAATTTAAATTAAATGGAATATTTATTTGTTAAGTAGATTGTATATCTGGTCGATTGTTTTTGAGCCATTGCTATTTTTTGTACTTTTTCAGAGATCATTAATAGGTATACCTGGTAATTTTTCTAGAATTTTACAGATACTTGTGTTCATCTATTTATTTTTAAAAATTTTAATAAAGCATAAAATACGAATAATAAACTTTACAAGCTCACTCTATATATTTTTTTCAACTTATTTTTTATTATTGATATTTGCTGGTTTAATAGGTTTAGCTTCAGGTGCTTACGATTTGCCTGGTGCATACCAACAAGGGGAAACATTGTCAGGTTTTTCTAAAATGTTGAATTCAGCTGCAGTTCGTCCGTTTTTTGAATATATTATTGCCGGATATTACATTATTTATTTTGCTGTTTTCCCAAAATACATATTAAAGACTGAGAAAGATATAATTAATTTTTTTGATTTATTTAAAGTAATATTTATTATTTCATTTGTAATTGGTTTTGTTGATTTAATTTTTTCTGCATTTTTAAATGTAGACCTTGTTCCACGTCAAATAGTTGACGGGGTTAATGTTGGAGCGCGTTATCACGGTTTAGCGGGAGAGCCTCGTCAGGCTATGCCCTATCTTGCTTTAGGCTTAGCAATTTTTCATCTGCAACATTTTTTTGAAGGAAAGAAATTAAATAATTGGTGGATTATCACTATTATTATAGCTATGTTATTTACACAAAGTGCTTCTGGTATTCTCGGAATTATAGGATTTATAGCTTTATATGTAATTTTCAATTTAATTAATTTTAGACAGTTTCTAAAGTTATTTTTTTTAGGAATGCTGGTGATTTCATTACTTTATGTTGCGATAATAAACAGTGATCGAATAAATATGTATATAGAAAGTTCTCAAGATTTATGGTCTATTTTGGAATCGGGTGGAGAGTTACCCTATCTAATGAAGGTTCAACTTGATAGTATATATCCACTTTATGATTTGACAGTAAAATTCAGAAATTTTGATTTTTTACCTGTTCTCATAGGTTCTGGTTTGGGTTCAGCGTCGGTAGTTAATAATGTTTATTCTGATTTTGTTTTTGGAACAAGTAATCCAAATTCTCAATTTGTTCGAACTCTTTATGAGGCGGGATTAATTGGCACGTGGTTATTTATACTAGCCTTTATTAAGCCTGTTAAATCATTAACAAAGAAATTAGATAATAGGGTTAGGAATCAATTTATTATGTATATGTTTTTACTTGTAGGGTGCACATTTGGAGTTAGATCTTCAGTAGCCTATATATATATTGGTATTTTAATTTCCACTTTTAATATCTTAAACCAAAATTCATACTATCGAAAACGGTTATCCAATTAATATCTATCAATAAAGTATAAAAATTTAAAATAGCTAGTCTATATCAAATGATAAAGCTAACTTTATTTTATATCCACTTTTTACTGACATTGGCATGTGTGTTGAATACATAGGTTAAGTTTGTAGAAATTAAATTTTAATTTAAATAAATCGAGTAATAAATAATGTCTTCTCTTGTGGTTCTTGGCTCCAATGGTTTTTTAGGAAAGGCTCTTCTTTGTAATAGTAATTTAATTAAGCCAATAAAAGCAATTGTGCGCACTATTCCAATTAATGTTGATTTGTGCAAAAATAAAGTCACGTGGATTGAGGCAGATCTTATGAACCCATCCTCACTTATAGGTGTTTTATCAGAAGGTGATGTTGTGATTAACTTAGCTTACATACCTGATAGTGATAAAGTTAAGAATATAAATTTGATAAACAATATAATCGAAGCTTGTATTCACTCTAAAGTGTCAAGATTAATACATTGTTCAACAGCTGTTGTTGTGGGCCATACAGCGATTAATTGTGTTAATGAATTGTCGCCATGCAATCCTTTGACCATGTATGAAAAGACTAAATTGGCATTAGAAGAGTGCGTGCTTAATGCATCTTTAAGAGGGTTAGATGTTGGCATTTTACGACCAACTGCAATATTAGGCCACGGTGGGAAAAATTTACTGAAATTGGCTTATTCGCTTACGCATGGAAATAAATTCAAAAATTATCTGAAAACATGCATATTAGGTAATATGCCTATGCATCTTGTTCCTGTACGTAACGTGGTTTCAGCTTTGTTACATTTGGCACTATCTGCTAAAAAAATGGAAGGTAATATTTTTATAGTTTCGAGTGATGAAGATAAAGATAATAACTTCCAAAAGGTTGAAGAGATTCTTTTGGAAGAATTGGACATAAATAAAAGTATAATCCCTCAAATAATTTTTCCTACGTTTTTACAAGTGTTATTTTTTAAATTTATCAACCGCAATGATATTAATATGTATCGTACTTATGATTCAACAAAGTTAAAAAATGATGGCTTTCAACATGTTGACTCAGTTGATGAAGCTGTACGCCAGTTTTCGCATTCAATAAAATCAAATGGTTTTGAAGATATTTCTCCGAATTAGGTCATTTGATAATGGTAGTTAAATATAGATTCCTTTTTAATTTTGCCGTAACTCGAACCGGAGGTGGTTTAAAGCGTTTATATCACTATGCACAATGGTTTCACAAGAAAGGAGGTGCATGGTTCATTATTCACCCAGACTGTAAGTTTTTGATAAAAAAGTTTCCAAATAATAAGTACTTTGTTGTGTTGCAAACACAAGCTCAAAGGCTTTTTAAGGATTGTGATTATTTGTCTGATATTAAAAAAGAAGTTGGTTTGCCTGATTTATTTTATTCATATGGAATACCAGTTTATTATCGATTGGGTAAAATAAATTGGGTTCATATCAGTAATATATTACCTTTTAATTCGCGTGGAATGGGGATTTCATTGTTTGATAGATTTATAAGGTATAAAATACTTTTATGGAAAATTAATAATAATCATAAAAATGCAGATATTCTTTCAGCTGAATCTTACAGTTCATTAAATCTTATAAATTATAATGCTGGGGAAAAAGTATTATCTCTGAATGGTAGTGATGATGAGATAAGTTTCTTACGAAAAAAATGTGTTATCGAAAAAGAAAATATTGCAGTTGTTGTAGGTACACAAAAATATAAAGCACTTTTTAATTCTTATAGTATATTTGAAATGTTGAAAACCAAAAATCATATGTTAAAATTAGTTTTGATTGGAAGTAAGGATACCATCCCTACAAAATTGTTAAATAATATAGATGTGATAGCTACGGGTACGCTTAGACAAAGTGAAGTGATAGATTTTTTAAAAAAATCGAAATATTACATATCTACAACTCTCATAGAAAATTCGTTTAATGCAGCTTCTGAAGGTGTAGTCTTTGCTGATGAGTCCTATATTTCTGATATAGCTCCACATAGAGAGTTATTTGCAAATGAACACAACGAACGAGTTTTATTTCCGAAGTTCCCGCACCCTATTATACGAGTTAAAAAAGAAAACATCGTAGGTAAAAATTTAAAGTTATGGGATGATATTATTTTGGAGTTAATTGAGAGGGTAAATAAACTTTTATGAAGGTGTTAGTTTTGGGAGCAAGTGGGATGCTTGGTCATGCAATGGTTCGAGTTCTTAGCGAAAATCACAATTTACAGGTTTTTGGATCAATACGTTCTGATAAAGTAAAGGCTTTTTTTAGTCCACATAATGCAGAAAATTTAGTGTTGTGTAACGATGTTACAAATTTCAATGAATTGAGCGATATTTTTGATAAAGTGCAGCCTAATGTTGTGATCAATTGTATATCATTAGATAAGGCATTATTAACTAAATCCTCGCCTTTGTTAATGATTCCAATTTATGCCTTATTACCCCACCAATTGGCAAAGCTTTGCAGTGGTATTGAGGCTCGTTTAATTCATATAAGCACAGATGGTGTTTTTTCAGGCTCTAGAGGTAACTATATTGAGGATGACGCATGTGATGCTCAAGATAGTTACGGGATTATAAAATCTATTGGAGAGGTTCATGAGCCTCACGCAATTACTATACGCACGTCAATTATAGGACATGAATTAAAAAGAAAGAATGGTTTGGTCGAGTGGTTTTTATCACAAAAAGCGCAAGTCCAATGTTTTGATCGAGTAATCTTTTCAGGTTTTCCAACAGTCGTTTTAGCTCAGATAATAAGAGATTTTGTAATCCCAAATGTTGATTTAAACGGAGTGCATCATATTGCATCAAACCCTATTTCGAAACGCCAACTATTATTGCTTATTGCAGAAGTGTATGGTAAAAAAATTAAGTTTATTACTAATAATAAAGAGAAAATCGATCGCTCTTTAAATGGAGAGCGATTTAGAATTGCAACTGGATATATACCCCCTGATTGGCAATCGTTAGTAAAATCAATGTATTCAAATAGATAAATATTATGGAAGTAAATAAAAATGTTTGACCAAAAAGTATTAATGATTACTGGTGGTACTGGCTCATTCGGCAAAACTGTCCTTAAACGATTTTTGTCAACCAATGTTAGTGAAATTAGGATATTCAGTCGCGATGAGAAAAAACAAGAGGAAATGCGACTTAAATTTAATAATGATAAGCTAAAATTTTACATTGGAGATGTGAGAGATTACAGTAGCGTCCACCAAGCAATGAAAGGGGTGAATTACGTTTTTCATGCTGCAGCCCTCAAACAAGTTCCCTCTTGCGAGTTTTATCCGCTAGAAGCTGTAAAGTCTAATGTGATAGGGACTGAAAACGTAATGAATGCGGCGATTGCACATAACGTCGAGCGCGTAGTTGTGTTGAGTACAGATAAGGCAGTTTATCCTATTAACGCGATGGGCATGTCTAAGGCATTGATGGAAAAATGCATGATATCAAAAGCTAGAATGCAAAACAAAGGTGAGACAATATTCTGTGCAACTAGATATGGTAATGTCATGGCTTCAAGGGGTTCAGTAATTCCTCTGTTCGTATCCCAATTGAAAAAAAACCAGCCATTAACTATTACGGATCCTGATATGACTCGTTTTTTGATGTCTTTAGATGACTCGGTTGATTTGGTATTGTATGCCTACAAGCATGGTGAGCAAGGAGCAATTTATGCTCAAAAATCACCAGCCTCAACTGTTGATCATTTGGCAAAAGCTCTAAAAGAAATTTTTGATAGTGAAAGCAAAGTTCAAATTATAGGGACTCGACACGGTGAAAAATTATATGAATCTTTAATTTCTCGTGAAGAAATGGCCAGAGCCATAGATTTGGGTGATTACTATATGGTGCCTACAGATAACAGAGATTTGAATTATGCAAAATATTTTAGTGATGGAGATGAGATTATTTCGCAACTTGATGACTATACCTCACATAATACTCAGCGTCTAAATATAAGTCAGATTAAGGAACTATTGCTTAATCTTGACTTTATTAAAGAGCAGCTTAAGGGTATTTAAATTTTTTACGAATGGTATAAAAGATGTCAAATTTTATTATGAATAAACAAGAAAATACTCAATTTAAATGTGCATTTTGCGATGAATTAAACATTAACCTAATTATGGATTTTGGTCATGTTGCTCTTGCTGGAGGATTCCTCAAGCGGAAGGATTTTGCAAATGAAAAAAAATTTCCAATGCGAGTTTGTTTTTGTGAAAACTGTTTTGCAGTCCAAGTTGTAGACATAATAGAACCAGATATTTTATTTCAGAATTACTTTTATTTTTCGTCTTCAATTGAAACCTTACGCAATCATTTTTCTGATTATGCTAAGGAAGTAACCAAAAGATTCTTAAAGCCGTCTAAGGCAAATGTTTTAGAGTTTGGTTGCAATGATGGTATCCTTTTGCGACCCTTGGCGGATCAGGGAATCAAAACAGTTATTGGTGTTGATCCAGCTGATAATGTTGTCTCCAGCATTAATGATAGCCGTATTAAAACGATAAATAATTATTTTACTGAAAATGTTTCAACGCAGATTGTTGCTGAATATGGTCATATGGACTTAATTGTGGCAAATAATGTATATGCCCATATCCCAGATATTCAGGGTACAACTCGAGCCATAAATAATGCTCTAAGTAATGATGGAGTATTTATATTTGAAGTTCATTATTTAGACAAGGTTATTAACGATATGCAATATGATATGATTTATCATGAGCATATTTTTTACTATTCTTTGTTGTCAGCAATTGAACATTTTAAGTGCCACGATATGGTGATTTTCGATGTAAAATTAATTCCAATTCATGCCGGTTCATTGCGTTTTTATGTTTGTCAAAAAGATAGTTACCATGCTCGTACAATTTCAGAGGCAGTTAAGTTGCTAGCAGAAGAAGAGCGTTCCAAAGGGTATGACAATTTCGAGATTTTTGTTGATTTTGCAGGTAAAGTTTCAGAAGCAAAAAATGATCTAGTTAATTTGTTAAAGAAATTGAAATCAGAAGGAAAAATTGTAGCAGGTTATGGTGCATCTGGTCGAGCCAATACAATGATTCAGTATTGTGAGATAACAGACGATCTTGTTAGCTACATGATAGATGATGCCCCTGCAAAAACTGGATTCTTCACACCAGGATCACATTTAGAGATTTTCCCAAGCTCTGTTTTGTCAGGAAAAGATGCTCCTGACTATGTTTTGGTATTTGCTTGGAGCTTTTTTGATGAAATTCTTAAACGAAATCAATCTTACATTGAAGCTGGTGGGAAAATGATACTACCTCTCCCAACCGTGGAGATTTATCCGCAACCTTAATAATTGAAATTAGGGTGAGGACTATAATTTATTAATTCAATAACTACAGTGAGTAAATTTATGAAAGTAATGTCAATATTTGGAACTCGTCCAGAAATGATAAAGATGTGGGGAACGTTAAAAAAGCTTGATGAATTAAATTTTGAACATACTATGGTTCATACAGGTCAAAATTATACACCTGAGTTAAAAGATTTTTTCTTTCGTGACTTGCAGCTTCGATCTCCAGATTTTGATTTGGGAATCGATACGTCGAGTTATGGCAAAGAAGTTGCTGATGTGATTAGGAAGTCAGACGAGCTAATGGAAAAGGTCAAGCCAGATGTGCTTCTTATACTCGGTGATACATATAGTGGTTTATCGATTATGCCAGCAGCAAACCGAGGAATAAAAATATTCCATATGGAAGCAGGTTTACGTGCTTGGGATAGAAGGATGCCAGAACAACGCAACCGTATTTTAATTGACCATATGAGTGATGTTTTATTGCCATATAATCAATATCATAGAGAGAATTTGATAAGAGAAAATATTCACCCCTCTAAAATATTTTGCACAGGTAATACTACATTTGAGGTAATGCGCGCATTCGCTCCACAAATTAATGATAGTGACGTTCTTTCTAGATTAGGGTTATCTTCAAAGGGTTATATACTGGTAACTGCTCATCGTAGTGAGAATGTAGATAATGATGAGTACCTTCATAAAATTATCGAAGCCACGGGACTTATTTCAAAACGCTTCAAGCTTGAAGTAATCTATCCGATGCACCCGCGTACGAAGAGCAAGTTGGCGGCTATCAAAATGCCGCAGGGTGTTAGAATTATGGAGCCATTAGGATTTTATGACTTTAACCATCTTTTAAAGGAGTCTTTTTGTGTAGTATCTGATTCAGGAACAGCAGCTGAGGAAGGATTATTTTATAAAGTACCAAATGTGAGTCTTCGTATGGCTACGGAACGTCCAGAAACGGTTGAGAGTGGCGCTACAATTATTTCAGGTATGGATTTAAATAATATTGTAGAGTCTGTTGAAACTGCGGTTTCTCTGCCTTGCTCTGCAACCTATGATTTTGCTGAACATCATTCACCATCCTCTGTTGTTATTAATACAATTCGTAGCCAGATTACCAATTTCTTTTAGCTATGGTGCAACTAGAGTTTAGGCAATAAAAATTAAAAATTAAATTTAGATGACTAGTTAATGAAAATTGCATTGATTTCCATACATTATCCTCCGCAGCGCTCTTCTTGTGCAATACAAATGAGGGATCTTGCTCAAGAATTTTTGATACTTGGGCATGAACCAATAGTGATTGTTCCTACAGAAGATCTTTATAAAGAATGTATTACTGAAATCATTGATGGAGTTCAGATATATCGCATATCATCGTTTAAAACCATAGAAATTGGCAATGTTAGGCGCGCGGTAAATGAAATATTGCTTCCGCTTATTATGCTTTATAGGATTCGTAAAAGTGATTTGCCAATAAAAGAATTTGGTGCAATTGTCTGGTATTCGCCAACAATATTTTTTGGACCTGTTGTAAAATTTTTAAAGAGTTCATCTAATTGCCCTTCTTATCTTATATTAAGAGACATTTTTCCAGAATGGACTTTAGATTTAGGTATTTTAAAGAAAGGTCCGATTTACTATTTGTTCAAATTGGTTGCTAAATATCAATATTCTGTAGCTGACATTATTGGTGTACAAACATATTCAAACCTTAAGTATTTAGAAAAGTGGAAAAGAAAACCTAATAGAAAACTGGAGGTATTAAATAACTGGTTGGCGGATGTAGATGCTCAAAAAACGAGCATCTCATTAATCGATACTTATTTGCGAGGGCGTAAAATTTTTGTTTATATTGGTAACATGGGTGTGGCTCAAGGAATGGACATTCTTGTAGACCTTGCAGAAAGTTTTAAAAAACGGGAGGATATTGGTTTTTTATTTGTAGGCAGGGGAACCGAGGTTGAAAAATTAAAGGCAGCTTCCTTGGATAAAAAATTGAATAATATTTTATTTTTTAATGAAATTGATCCAAAAGAAATACCAAGTTTGTTAGCTATGTGTCATGTTGGTCTATTAGCACTAGATCCACGCCATAAATCTCACAATATTCCAGGAAAATTTCTCACTTATATGCAAGCGGGACTTCCAGTTTTGGCAAGGATAAATGCTAGAACTGACCTCGCTGATCTTATCAGAGATGAAAATGTAGGCCGTGTCTATATAGGAAATAAAATTCAATGTTTTAAAACTCTGGCAGAAGAGATTATAGATAATGAAAATAATTTGCGAATTATGTCTGAGCAAGGATTTATTTTGCATAAAAAAATGTTTTCATCTAATCATGCAGCTAATAAAATTCTAAGATCTATTTCGAGTTATATATGAATATATTATTAACTGGAGCGACAGGCTTTATTGGGAAACATTTGCTACAATATTTAACAATTCTAGGGCATTCAGTTCATACACTTTCTCGTTGTCATGTGGAAAATCATCACACGATCTGTTGTGATTTTACTAAAGACAAAATACCAAATGATTTATTTAATTCGATAGATATAGTTTTTCATCTTGCAGGCTTTGCGCATGATACGCGAAGTGCCACTAAAATTGAGCATCTATATCAATCGATCAATGTAGACGTATCGGTTCGGTTAGCTCAGCTAGCAGCTATATCTAGTGTGAAACGTTTTGTCTTTGTTAGCAGCACGAAAGCTTGCGGTCCAACAGTTTCTGGAAAGTGCATAAGCGAGGAACAGCAAGGAGTGCCTGATAGCGTATATGGAAAGACTAAAAGAGAAGCGGAAAAAAAACTACTTGAAATAGGCAGTCACTCAGGTATGCCTGTCACGATTATACGATCTTCACTAGTTTATGGCCCTAATATGAAGGGTAATTTACAACAAATGTTGTCAGGTATTAAGAGAGGCTGGTTTCCACCTTTGCCCGAGACAGGGAATTTTAGGTCTATGATTCATGTTGACGATTTGGTTCGTGCAATTTTTTTGCTCGCTAATGATGATCGTACAATTGGCGAAATTTATATAGCAACTGACGGAACCCCATATTCTTCTCGACAGATTTATGAAGCTATGTGTAATGTTGTGGGTAAGGGCGTTGCAAACTGGAGCGTTCCAAGATTGTTATTTGATATGGTGTCTTTGATAAGTCCAAGTATTAAATATAAAGTTAACAAACTACTAGGTGATGAGTATTATTCTTCTAAAAAGTTAGAAAAACTCGGATTCAAAGCTCAAAAAAAATTAGTTGATATGAATGAAACGGATTTTTGATTTATTCCTATGGATTTTTTTAATACTACAAATAATCCCCGCCTAAATTATTTTAAACACTATTTTCCTGACATCAAAAGGCCCACTACTTTATTGGTTTGATCGAGTTGGTAAAAATAATAAAATTTTTAATATGCCAAAATTTAGATTAATGTTAATTGGCACGCTTCTTGTAGCAGCACATTTGATGAGTCACGTTCATTTACATTTGGCCTTAATGGACGGCTTTTGCATTGATTAAATTTGGATAATTTGTCTCAGCTATTCTCAATGTTAAAAGGTCAAATGAGTTTTAGAGTGCGGCGTCTTGCTTTTTATAATCAGTATGAAGTGATTGATCGTTGCGCAAAGGGCCAAGGTATATTTCTTAACACAAATAGAGCTGAAAAATTTTCCAAAGTCCTTGGAGATGGAAGACTTGAAAAAGAATCTTCAAGATTTGCATACTATTAATGGTGGCGAGCCAATAATATATCAGCTTATGAAATCTACCCTCTACTTTATTAGAGCCAAGGCTCTAATAAAGTAGTTGATTGGCGAGGGTGCTATTGAATGTGTCGATTGTTGCTGACTCTGATGTACTATTGGTAAAACACTGTGCATACTTTAAAAGCGAATATTTAATTTGACGATAGGCCTGTAGGCTGACCGCTGATTAAAGTATTATTGTCTAAGAGAAAGTTGCACCACTCAGATGTATGCTATAAATAATTGCTTATCTAGTTTCACTGTCTCAACAAGGTTCATGTGAAAGTATATTATGAATGAAGATGGGTGCTTAAAGGACTTACACATTTTGTATACTTGTTCGGTCACATTTAGTTTTATATTAACGGTTTAAGATCAACAATAATTTGGCTAATGGGTATCATAATGAGAAATTATTTAAAACCTTTTATCGTAGGTAAAGATATAAAAAGAACATTTTTTCATATGATATTTGACGTCTTAGCGCTCCTTTGTAGCTTTGTAATGGCAATAGTGCTTTACGGGAAGATGGATTCGATCAGCAGCTTCGATGGTTTGCTCGTCATAGGGGTGTCAGTTTTAGCAGCTATTTATGTCTTAGTTTTAAATAAATTTTATAGAATTATTGTTAGATATATTACAGGTCAAGCAATAATTCCTACTTCAGTCGCTATGTTTGTATCGTCATTGATAGCATACTTCTTATCAGTATTTTTAGATTCTGGTATTTTATTCGCAGAGATCTTTGCCTATGCGCTCTTTGGCTTTATGAGCATTCTAGGCTTTCGGTACATATATCGGTATATTATTAACCGTAAGTCTGTAAAGGATGAGATAAGGATTGTTATCTATGGTGCTGGGGAGGCAGGACGGCAGTTTCTAAACAGTTTGAACTCTGCTACGAAATATTCGGCTATAGCTTTTGTGGATGACGAACTCGAATTGCATGGTCACTCTGTGGGTGGTGTTAAAGTCTTTGATCCGAAGAGTATGGTGTGGCTTGTCAAGCAATTTAATGTTGATGTTGTGGCACTTGTAATTCCTTCTATTTCACCAGTGAGACGAAGAGAAATTTTAAATAATTTAGAAAGCTTAGATGCAGAAATCAGGGTGGTTCCTGGATTAGCAGAGCTTATGTCAAAATCTGTTGAGACATCTGATGCAAAGCCTATTTCTATATATGATATTTTGGGCCGGGTACCAGTGCCGCCGGTACAAGAATTAATATCGAGACCCGTGAAGGGAAAGGTTGTTATGGTGACGGGGGCTGGGGGCTCAATAGGCAGTGAAATTTGTCGTCAGATTGTTAAAAATCAACCACTGATGTTGATTCTTTTTGATCTGTCGGAATATTCGTTATATCGCATAGATCAAGAGCTGGCCCAATATTGTAGTGAGACGAATAGTAAAATTAACATTGTTCCAATACTTGGTTCAGTTATGGATCGTTTAAAGGTCTTATCTATTCTCAAGCAATTTGAAGTGCATACATTATTTCATGCGGCAGCTTATAAACATGTTCCGCTCGTAGAGCAGAACATAGTTGAAGGCGTTAAAAATAATGTTTTTGGTACGCGTGCAGTGGTCGAGGCTTCCGTTGAGGCTGGAGTGCGTATTGTTACTATTATTTCAACAGATAAGGCGGTACGTCCAACTAATATAATGGGAGCCTCTAAGCGTATGGCTGAATTTGTTTGTTCATCGCTCGTGGGCGATCATCAGACTAAAATATCCATGGTGCGTTTTGGCAATGTCTTGGGGTCTTCAGGTTCTGTGGTTCCTCTCTTTGAAAAACAAATTTTGAAAGGTGAACCAGTTACGGTTACGCATCCTAAAATAACTCGTTATTTTATGACGGTTGAAGAGGCTGCACAATTAGTAATCCAAACATCGTCCATGGCGCTGGGAGGGGAGGTTTACCTTTTAGATATGGGTGACCCAGTCAAAATTGTCGATCTGGCGATTAGTATGATAAAACTGCACGGTAAAACCCCTTTCATAGTTGATGCTTCAAATACAACATGCCCTATGGGGCATGTTCCTATTATTTTTTCAGGATTGAGGCAGGGTGAGAAGTTATATGAAGAGCTTTTAGTAAATAATGATGCAAAAAAAACTCACCACCCGCTTATTATGTCGGCGGTCGAAGCTGGCCCAGATCGTGAGACGATTACTAAATATTTAAAGTTACTCGAAAAAGCTTGTTTTGATAATAACGTGGTAGATATTAAAGAAATCCTTACAATTAGTGGGACTGGTTTAAATCATGATGAAAATATAATTGATTATTCCCTAAGACAAAAAATTTAATTTTCGTTATAAAAAAAAGTATGCAGAATTTTGAATTGGTCTGCTTGGAATTAAAGGGGAGGGTTGTTTGGGTCCTTCTAAAAGATGGTTTAATAATTCTAGGTTTTGTGAATACTTAATAGGAAGACGGATAAATTTAAGCGAGAGATACTGATGGAATTATTGCAGTTAATTGGGCGTAGTGAAGAGCTTTTCACTAATGATATGATTGACCAAAACGTCGATATTATGACAGCAGTCCAAAATAATAAGTTTTTGGTGATTGGAGGTGCTGGTTCGATTGGTCAGGCAGTGACTAAAGAAATCTTTAAACGGGAACCGGCGGCATTACATGTCGTTGATATTAGTGAGAATAATATGGTTGAGCTTGTACGTGATATAAGAAGCACCATTGGTTATGGACGCGGGGATTTCAAAACGTTCGCATTAGACTGTGGCAGTGTTGAGTTCGAAGCAATGATAAGGAAAGAAGGACCGTACGATTATGTGTTCAATTTATCTGCTTTAAAACATGTCAGAAGTGAGAAAGATTCTTTTACGCTGATGCGTATGATTATGGTCAACATTTTTAATACTGTTAAGACATTACATATGGCAAAAAATATGGGTGCTAAGAAGTATTTTTGTGTCTCAACTGATAAGGCTGCTAATCCAGTAAATATGATGGGTGCAAGTAAGCAAATCATGGAGATGTTTTTAATGCGAGAAAGTTTGACTCAGAATATTTCTATGGCACGGTTTGCAAATGTGGCTTTTTCTGACGGCTCACTTCTCCATGGCTTCAATCAGCGATTTTCTAAACGTCAGCCTTTTTCGGCGCCAAATGATGTTCGCCGGTATTTTGTAACACCACAAGAGTCAGGGGAGTTGTGTCTGCTCTCTGGATTACTGGGCAACAACAGAGATATTTTTTTCCCCAAACTAAGTAAAAAATTGCATCTGATCACTTTTTCTGAGATTGCAGTTAGTTATTTAAGAGAGCGGGGCTATGAACCCTGCGAATGTGAGACTGAGGATGAGGCTCGCAACAGGGCTGAAGAGCTAATAGCGAACAAGCAGTGGCCATGTTATTTCTTTAAGAGTGATACAACCGGTGAAAAAGACTTTGAGGAATTTTTTACTGATATCGAAGATTTAGATATGAATCGTTTTGAGACGATAGGGGTTATCAAAAATCAGCCTGACTTTCATGAGGCTAAGTTAGATGATTTTATGTATGGAATTGAAGCTCTGAGGAAAAAAGGTACTTGGACAAAAGACGAAATTCTTAAATTGTATTTTGGACTATTACCTGAGTTTGCCCATAAAGAGACCGGCAAATATCTAGATCAGAGGATGTAAGGATGGGATCGGTCTTTGATATTTTATTTTCTGGAATAGCCTTATTATTTCTTTCTCCTTTGTTGGTACCTATAGTCATAATACTAAGATACACTGGCGAAGGTGAGGTATTCTTTTTACAAGAGCGTATCGGTAAGGGCGGTGAAAAATTCAAGTTGTTTAAGTTTGCGACTATGCTGAAGAATAGTCCTAATATTGGCACTGGTACGGTTACAATGAGAGGTGATCCTAGAGTGCTTCCTGTAGGCACATTTTTGCGCAAAACCAAAATTAATGAGCTACCGCAGCTATTGAATATCTGTAAAGGTAATATGAGTGTAATCGGGCCAAGGCCATTGACTACCCAAACGTTTGGAATGTATTCGGAGAGTACTCAAGATCTTATAACGCAAGTTCGGCCAGGTCTGTCAGGGATAGGTTCTATTGTATTTCGCTGTGAGGAAGAGATAATGCAAGATGCAACAGCCTCCATTGACTTTTATGCAAATGTTATTGCGCCGTATAAGGGCTCGCTTGAGGAGTGGTTTGTCTCGAATAAGAGTCTATATATTTATTTTTTGGCGATTTTTGTTACATTATGGGCGGTTCTTGTTCCAAACACAAAAATCGCGTGGAAAGTCTTTAAGGATTTGCCTGAGCCACCGGCAGAATTAAATTATGCACTGAATTTTACTAACTAATTGTTGTGGTTTTTGTTGCGTGGATTTAATTTGATCTAATTTCCAAGATATGACAGAAAAGTCGAATCTGCCCTACCCCCCCTCTCAGCATTATCTTTTAAAGTGCCTCACCTTGTTCTAATAAATCTAATGCTGCACCCACTCTATTCGAATGACCACTAAGCAGTTTTTCATCGGTGTCCATTTTCAAGTTCCTTTGAAGTGCTTTTTATATGGTGCGTATACTTGCTTGTTGTGAGTTATGCCCATAGCACCAATGCTTATTAATTAATTTCAGAATATAACCTGCGTTGCTGATTATACTCTTCCATTTTCTAATAAGTCGTAGAGCTCTTGACTGATTGGTACTATATTTTCCTGTCCCGAATTGATTTATCTTTGGGAAATTAAGCTGATAGTCGAATTTACGTTGACCCCCTTGCAGATGTCCCCAAATTTAAACTTGCATCGCTCTGACCTGCGTTGCATGTCGTCGTCGACGAACCAAGTGGACTGCGTTTGTAATAAGTGTCACCTTTCTGTGCTTAAACAGATGGCATTTTGTGACTGAGCCGGCCAAGGGTGTTGAGTTTATCGAATATCTCACATCCAATGAAATTCTGAAGAGAATTTCAAACCCTGGTTATCACATGTTTCAATTTGATATTGAATTTCTTGGAGCTTATAACATATTAGTATAATATGAAAAATTTACAGAATACACGCACAAATAAGTTTTTTTTGATTAACAAACGTATATTTGATATCATTGTTAGTTTATTACTGCTTCCGTTGCTTTTTATAGTCGGAATAACACTATTAGTGTTTAATCTTTTTTTTAACCCAGGCAAATTATTTTTCATTCAGAAACGTATGGGTAAAAACTGTAATATTTTTAATGTAATCAAATTTCGCACCATGACAACTGTTGATGAAATCACTAGAAAATATGATGAACCAATTGAAACAAATAGAATTACACCATTGGGTAGTAAGTTACGTAAAATGCGTATTGATGAATTACCTCAAATTTTGAATGTTTTAAAAGGTGACATGAGCTTGATTGGACCAAGGCCAGATTATTATGAACATGCATTAGAATATTTGAATAAGGTTGAAGGATATCGTGAAAGGTACATTATCCGGCCTGGTATTACTGGGCTATCACAAATTAGATTAGGGTATGTAGAAACTTTAGAAGCAACATCAAAGAAAACATCCATTGATAACTATTATATAAATAATATGGGCTATATCATTGAGTTAAAAATTATATTTAATACTATATTAATTATAGTAAAATGTTTGGGAAAATAGAAGCTCTTATTTATTTGTAACTGACAAAATTCATCTAAAAAATATGCTCAAAATCTAGTATTATACCAAAAAAATCTATGAGATTTAAATGTATTTTTGCTGAATTAATGATTTCAGTTTGTGCAGTTCTTGATAATTTTATTTTGCAACCATTTATTAAAGGCCTGAGAGTAGGTCATTTGAATATTAATGACCATATTAGCTATATTAAGCCTGGCTTTATTATCTGGTTCAAAATTTATAAGATAATATTATATTTGATCCAGAAATTATGGAATATTATTGTCCTGAATATCTCTTAGCAGAATTCTAAGTGGTAGGATTTCAGATAATGTTCTGGAGAACGAGATTATTGGGCGGTCAGCTACGTAAACAATATCATTCGGCCTAAGCTCTGTTTTGGCTGCAACTAAAATTCTCGAAACGTTCTGAGTGTCAAGGTGATATGCAACTGATGGATTTTTTCCACGAAGAAGATAAACTTCTGAACGTTTTGCCATAAGATTATTTAAAGCACCATTTTTCGCAAAAAGGATGTCAGCTAAGGTTTCTCTTTTTGATGGTTCAATAGACACTACATGAGCGCTACCAGCGCCACTAAGCGCAAACACTTGACCTGGTTTATATTCCAAACCTTCTATCTCAATTTGATCGTCATTGATGATCCATATATCCTGTGTTTTTGGATCTAATATTTGATCTTCAGTCATGTGGAATACTTGCCCATTTCTTTTAAGTAAAACTATTGAAAGATCTGACTTAACCAATGGGTTATCATGGCTTTTGGTTGCAACAATTAACTCTCGCAGAGTAATTGCAGAGCTTGTTAAAGGTACAATTATGCTATGTACATTTTTTTGTATTAAATATGCTTTTTTACTATTAAATTCTGTCACTTCTAATTGTATGTTTGGATTAATGCCATTTTCGATTAAAATACTACTAATTTCTTCATATATATCGTCTACAGTTCGGTTCACTGCGGAGATACTACCAAGATACCCGAGGAGTATATTCCCCTTTGAACCTACAGTAGCCTCTATTTTTATTGCTTTATCGGAAATAATTTGAATTGCAATTTGATCGTTATTTTGGATGATTATTTCTGGTGCAGTAAGATCAAACAACTGACCTGCAGTGTAACGAAACTCTTGCCCATTGCGCGTTAACTTTATCATGACTAAATTATTATCAGACACTGAATAGCCAGATTTTAATGCTAACTCCTTAAGATTTATTTGCAAATTATTTAAAGTTATTGTCTGACTTTTGTTATTACTTACATTTATTGTCTGACTTTTGTCATTATTAATGGTAACAAAAGCTTTGTTGCTACGAAAGTTACTTATCTCAAGTTGGAAATTGGGGGCTAGACCGTTTCTTATTAAGATATTTCGAACTTCAGTTCTAACGCTTTCAAGTGTTCGATTTACGGCTAAAATGTTTCCCAAGCCAAACAGTAGGACATTTCCGTTGCTGCCAATAACTCCCTGAGTTGTAATTAATGTATTACTATCCTTTGTAGGAACTAATTCGCCTTCACCAGATAAGGCAATAGAAATGTCCTG
>Ga0206125_10001119_pt1 | contig 32489 bp, 37 predicted proteins | sample Helgoland_Spring_4_FD_148598 | JGI IMG/M metagenome (GOLD analysis project Ga0206125, IMG submission 148598) | Pelagic subsurface seawater microbial communities from Kabeltonne, Helgoland, North Sea - Helgoland_Spring_Bloom_20160331_1 | ecosystem: Environmental > Aquatic > Marine > Epipelagic ... | reverse complement strand
TGATTTAACATTAGCTAACTTAGGCTATACGGGTGCAACAAATGCTAACTACATCACTAACAACAACCAAATAACTAACGGTGCAGGATACATTACATCTTTCACTAACACAACTTACAGTGCTGGTTCTGGACTTGATTTATCAGGTACAACATTTAGCTTAGAGTCAGATGCTCGTGGTGATTTGTTTTACATGGGTCGTGATACTAACGATTACATCGGTGTTGAAACAACTCAAATCAACTTCGTTCTAGATGGCAACACAGATATGCGTCTTGAAAACGATGGTGACTTACACGTTGATGGTAACGTTGTTGCTTTCTCTACAACAATCTCAGATGAGCGTCTTAAGAAAGACATCGTTAAGATTGATGGAGCTTTAGACAAAGTATCACAACTTGGTGGTTATACATTTGAATACTTAGCAGATGGCAAGAAGTCTGCTGGTGTTATCGCTCAAGAAGTTGAAAAGGTACTGCCTAGTGCAATAGTTGAAAACAAGTTACCTCTTAAAATGGGTGATGAAGACGAAACTATGTACAAGACTGTTCAGTATGACCAATTAACAGGTTTATTAATTGAAGCAATCAAAGAACTGAAAGCTGAAATTGAAACATTGAAAGGGTAAGCTATGCCAGTAACTAGTAGTGGTCAAATCAGAATAAGCGATATAATGACCGAATTAGATATCACTGGACAAACTGCTTTAAATGATGAAGATGTCAGGGGCCTTATTGATAAGGCTTCTGGCACTCAGATGGCAATGAACGAGTGGTACGGTGCACAAAGTGCATTTCCATTTACATACTCAGGCACTAGCGATACCCCTACAAGTATGAGCACATTAGCTACTGCGGCGGGATGGGACGGTACGGTTCCGGTTATAATGACGGTATCCTCAAGTGCTTATGTGCATTCAAACACAAGAAGTACTGCGGCTTTAACAATAGACGTAGCAGGTTCAACCCTCATAAACAATGGTAAAATAGCAGGTCGAGCGGGTGGCCAAGACACTGACGGCGGTGATGCTGTAAGTATTACGGTTTCCGGCGTTACTATCCAAAACAACTCTGGTGCATTTATTGCCGGAGCAGGTGGCGGCGGTGGCGGTACAGGTGCCGGTGGCGGTGCTGGACAATCAACGCTTAACTCAGCAAGTGCAAGCACAAGTTCGGGTACAGGTTATCTGTGCTACGGTGGTTTAAACCGAACAAACGGTTCTGCCAGTGGTTGTTGTGCGACCTTCGGCTATTCAGGTAACGGTGTTGGTGGCCCTCAAGGTGGACAAGGTGTCTCTGGGCAAGCATGTGGCGGCGGTAGCTGTTTATCATGTGGTTCATTCTATGGCGGTGGTTGTGGTGGTGTAAACTTAAGTGGTTGTGTAAACAAAGCCGGTGCAACTGGTGGTTCTGTATTAGACGCATCATCTAACGTAAACGGTTCAGGTTCTAACTACGGCGGTGGTTGGGGTGTAGCGGGTGGTAACAGTGGCGGTGCCGCTGGTGAAGCTATTGCTACAGGTCAATCTTATACCTATACTAACAACGGAACAGTGTACGGGAGTGTATAATGAAATTAGCAAACAAAGAAACAGCGCAAGAAAGACTTGCAATTTGTAAAGCGTGTCCGTTCTATAAACTTAGAACTTGCACTAAATGCGGATGCTTCATGCCTTTTAAAACTAAACTTTTAGGGCAGTCGTGTCCAGAAGGTAAATGGTAATAACATGTCAGAAATATTTGAAGAAGAAACAGTATTAACTTATTTTGCTAACACCGGAGAACAAGACTACGAAACTTATGAAGAAGCAGAAGCCGTAGTGTTAGGGCAAATAGCAGAAGTTAAAGAAGACTTCAGTAAATTAGTTAAAGCTAAACTAGTAAAGGTAAATGAAGACGGAAGCTATACTACGCTTTCTGGAACATTAAATCACGAGCAGTTGTCTAACTTGCCTAATTCTAACTATCTTGTTTACTCAGTTTGGGCAGGGGATGGGCAACAAGTGTTTTGCAACAATTCTCAGAAAGTTAAATCCTTGATTGAGTTAAACTTAAAGAAAAGGCTTGAGGCTATCTCTCATGTTATGTGCGAGACTATGACTGTGCGTGACCAAACAAATGATAGAGGTTTTGTGGTGCCTGAAATAGTAATAGTAGAAGGGGAAGATTACCCCCATGACTTGGGTGAAAACCCTTTAGGTTCTGACTATGTTCAAAACGGCATAGGTCTAAATTTAACAACTAATTTCGAGTATAACAAAATATTAGTAAATGTTTAAGGTCGTAGACCCTAAATACTTTTTAGATGCTGACAGACTAGACTTCATGTGTAAATACTTATATGTGAAGTCTAAGTCTGAAGGCTCTAATCATAGGCATTATAAAAGTATATACGAAGAACACATATTTAAACAGACTAGAGGCATAGAGCCTACTGATATGCATATCATTAATCAGCCTCGTAAGAATACAGTAAAAGACTATACTGATAGTTTTGACCGTTTAATTAATAACTTTAAAACACACGGATACAATCAGGACTACCCTATACACTGTAATTCTATAAAAAGAATAAATAGTGGTGCGCACAGAATAGCGTGTGCTCTATACTACAAACAACAAATCCCTATTGTTATGCACAACGATACGGAAACTAAACATATCTGGGATAGAGCTTGGTTTGAAAGCCATAGCTTCCCTGAAGAAATTATTATAGAACTGGAGGAAACCTTTGTTAAACTCAGTTGTAATAGGTAACGGTAAATCCCGTAAAGACAAAGACTTAAAGGCTATACATAACGCTAATATAATAGCGTGTAACTGGTTCTTTAAGCACGAATTCGAGCCAGACGTTCTAATAACCTCTGACGAAGATATCACTAATTATATATTAAAAATGTATCCTAACTTTAGGTGCCATTATAAAGCTAAAAACAATTACTCGTCAGGAGCAACAGGTACTAAAGTTGCTATTGATAAGTTTAAATCAGACAATATATTTTTAGTAGGTATGGATTTCTTTGGCATAGATGGCAAGGTAAATAACGTATACTCTGGAGAGTTATATTATACTCCAGAAAGCTTTATAGCACCAGACAGCACTGGCTGGCAAATACAGTTTGAAACAATTATAAAAGAAAACAAAAAGGTTAACTTTTATCATGTTGACCCACACGAGAAGAGTCCTAAGAGACTTACTCGATTGACTAACTTTCATAAAATAAATTATGAGGGTATGATTAATAAATTAATTAAAGGAGAAATTAAATGACTGAAATTTCAGTACAGGCTATAGACACTAAGCTTGACACAGTTGATGACAATGCCAACTACATAACCAACAATAACCAGTTAACTAACGGTTCAGGGTACTTGACTTCTAGTTCTACACTTAGTTCTGCCAACCTGTCAGGCGCATTGCCAGCTATTGATGGCTCTAGTTTAACAGGTGTTGAAGGCGTACCTTCCGGGGCTATTGTTATGTGGTCTGGCCAAACTTCTGCAATACCTAGTGGTTGGGTTTTGTGTGACGGAAACAATAGCACACCAAACCTTACTGACAGATTTGTTATGGGAGCGGGTGCATCAAACGAAACAACTACAGGTGGTGCTAACACTAGAACATTAGGTACGGCTAACATTCCAAGCCACACTCACACTTTTTCTGCGACAACAGCTAGTTCAGGCAACCACAACCACACAGGTTCTACAGCAAGTGCAGGAGCACACACGCACAGTATTACTGATTTGGGTGGTGTGGCTTACCCACAAAGTGGTGGTAACCAAGGAAACCAATCAGGTTGGGCAAGAACATCTAGTACAGATACGTCTTCTGCAGGAGCACACACTCACACCTTGACAATAGATAGTAATGGTTCACACACACACACCCTATCGGGTACAACAAGCTCTACAGGTTCAACTACTGGTTTTGATAACAGACCTTCGTACATGGCCTTAGCTTACATTATGAAAACTTAGGAGGAAAACTAAATGACTCAAATTTCATTACAAGAAAATGACACTAAACTAGACGGCATCGAATCGGGAGCTACTGCAGACCAAACTGATGCTGAAATTCGGGCGGCAGTAGAGGCCGCAACAGACAGCAATGTATTTACTGATGACGAGTCTCTTAAGTTGTTTGGAATAGAAACAGCGGCCAACAATTACACACACCCCACAGGTGCGGGTAACAATCACATACCTACTGGTGGTGCGACAGACCAAATACTTACGTATTCATCTTCTGGTACAGCAGTATGGGCAGACCCTGCTGGTGGGGGAGGTGCGCCTACAATCGTTATTGCGTCTCCTACTACAACAATATCTTCATCGCAAACTTGGACCAAACCGGGTTCTATTGGAGATGATGATTGGGTAACATTCTACCTTGTTGGTGGCGGCGGAGGCGGCAAGAAAGGCGCTTCAGTTCACGCTAATGCTAGTGGAGGTGCCGGTGGCGCAGGGGTAATCTTGAGCGTTAAAGGTTCTGACATACCCGCAACAGTTGTTATGACTATTGGGGCAGGTGGTTCTTCTAACGGAGGTGCCGGTGGCGATACTTCAATGGTTGTTACAGAAGGCACTCTAACTGCTCCGGGCGGTGCTGGTGGCTCTGGTTCATCTGCCGTTACTGGCCCTGATGGATACTATGGATTAGAAACAGTCGGTGGCTTTTCTGGTGCAATAACAGGCACAAAGTCTAATGGTGGAGACGGTGCCGCAATCGCTACGAGTACTTTAGGAGCGCACTCCAGTATTTATGGCGGAGGTGGTGGTGCTGGTTACTGGAACGACGGTACAAGTCATCGTGGTCAGCAAACTTTTGGGGGTCACTCCGAGTATGCCGGTAACGGTAGTGGTGCGTCTAACTCAACAGGCACAAACGGCTCAGTTCCGGGCGGAGGCTCTGGTGGTGGACCAACTACACCGGGTTCTGGCGGAGCAGGAAACATTCGTATCTACTACTAATCAAAACTAACAACAGTCACCCTTCGGGGTGGCTACACTTTACTCAAACATAAGGACTATTCATGTCAAAAAAGAATTCTCGCTTTGCAACTAAAAAAGATTCACGTATGCCTAAATACATGAGAGAAGAGGATGAACGGAGAAATCCGAATAAGTATAAGAAATTTAATACTAATTTTCATGTCTTACCAAAGAATGAAAAACAAGATGACTTGATTAATGCAATAAAACATAACCCAATAACAGTTACTATAGGCTGTGCAGGTACCGGAAAAACGTACTGTAGCGCAGGAACGGTAGGGCAGTTATTTATGTGGGGAAAATATAAGAAGATTGTTCTTACAAGAGCAAATGTTCCTACAGGAAAATCCCTTGGACACTTTCCGGGAACTGTAGAAGAGAAGATGACACCTTGGCTGATGCCAATGCTAGAAGTTTTGAGTAAAGCTTTTGGACAGGGCAAGTATGAGTATATGCTTGCTAAAGGTGAGATAGAAATACAACCTATCGAAACAATAAGAGGTCGTTCATATGAGAACGCTCTCGTGCTTGTAGATGAAGCACAGAACTTATGTATGGATGAGCTAAAGGCGATTACAACCCGTCTAGGTGAGAACTCTAAGCTAGTGCTTATGGGAGACCCTGCTCAATCCGATGTAAAAGATGGTCGAGACCTTATGACATTCTGTCGTAAAGTTAATGGTGCGGGTTTAGATATACCTGTAATTGAATTCGGCGTTGATGATATTGTTAGAAGCGATATCGTAGCTGACCTAGTAAGACTATTTATAGAAGAAGAAATGTAACACACAGAGAGAGCCTCTGGTAGCGTTTGATGGGGACTATTATCAAGACGTTGCTAGAGGCTGTCCTCGTGCCACTTTGGAGCAGAGAGTATGGAAGAAATAGTAAAAGAAGTAGCCTTAGACAAGGCACGAAGAATAATAAACATGAGAGCATTACTTGCCGGAGAATATATCCGAGGTCATAATGACTGTTTTGCTTTCTTATTAGAATACGAAAGAGCCTTAAGGGGAGATGCCTCGTTAAGCAAAGATATAGATATCACATACAACGATGAAGTTGAATTCATGGCAGAAATAACTAACCTTGGTTATGCGTCTTTGGAAGCCTTCACAATAGCTATGGGATTTGCGCTAGTAGAAAACAGAGAACCAACTACTGGTGATATAGCATTTGAGACCATTCAGGGTCAATCAACCGCAATGATAGCGGAAAATAATTATTGGTTCTCAACTCACGAAAGTAACAAAGGCGTAAGGCCACGTCGAAAGCAGATATTTAAAGAGATTAATCTTACAATACACGCTCGACCAATCGATTTAGGAACATAAAATGAGTACATATTACTATAAGGGTAGCCCTATATTAGCACCGCTAACTATAGAGAGCAACCAACCTATTTTCGTTAGCGACACTGTTTCTTTGAAACAAATTAGAACAGCTATGAATGCTCAGAGATGGGAAGTATCTTTTGATACAGCTACAAACGATAATGCAGTAGAATTGCTACTAGCTTCTTGTGACGGTCAAGCTAATGTTGCTACTATGATAATGCCACAATTAAAAGAAGTTGATGATGCTTATACAGCAGACGGTGACTACGTAGTTAACAACGGTCCGCTTTTATTCTCTGATGGAATAACTGCCGCTGGTTCAACTACTATAACTATCCACAGACTAGAGGGTGTTGGCTTCGTACCTAAAGGTTCTTTTATAAAGTTCGCTAACCACACTAAAATATACTTGCTTAAAACTGCAATAAACTTAGACACCATGTTGCTCACAGATACAGTAGACATAGAAATATACCCAAGCCTTAGAGTTGCTGTACCGGATTCCGCTCAGATAAAACTAGGAGCAGAAGTTCTTATATCTTATTTCCCAAGCATAGATAATGCAAAGGGAATTACTTATCAGGATGGTATTCTCGCAAGTCCGGGAACTACTACAATAATAGAGGCTTTGTAAGATGAGAACATTTTCAACAGCAGTATCTCAAGCTTTATCGCAAGACTATGTAGAATACTTCTTTTTAGTAGACTTAGAATTAAACTCAAACTACTACATGACAACACACTCCCAAGATATAGTTGAAAACGGTTACGTATACACTGCTAACGGGGCTATATTCAACTATGACCCTCCTAAACAGAACTCTGTTGTGGATAGAGATGCGTATAAGATTGCCTTTATCGACCCTAATAATCAGCTTATGCAAGAAGCTCGTGCAGGGATAGTTGGTAAGGGAATTAAAATACGTGCAGGGTTTGTACATGACACTCTTGGGCCACTTACAGGTGTGAATGATTTGGTTTATGTTTATAGCGGGTACGTTGATGCGCCTTCCATAACTAACGACTTTGAAACAAAGATATTATCAATAGAGTGTTCTTCACCTATGGCTGACTTAGATGCAGTTAAGCCATTCTTTACAACTAAATACGGCATAGCCCAGTACGATACAGGTGATACTTGTTTCGACAGAATACATGATGGCTACAGCTTACAACTTAAATGGGGTAAAACATAATGGGTATAGAAGTACAAATAGCTATGTTCATCTTATCAACCGCATTTCAGGTTGACCAACATAAGAAGATGAAGAAGAAACAACAAGCGGCGGCAGAGGCTCGTAAGGGTTCTCAATTCACTGTTCAAAGTGATGCGATAGCGTTGCCCCTTGTTTACGGAAAACAACTACTGGGTGGTGTTCAGTTTGACCACACGATAAGTCCAAACTATAACCACAGAGCGCCCGATGCTAACACTAATAGCTTTATTAATGGTATGGGGTCTAGTGTATCAGGAACTAAGAATGAGTTCATGTATGCTAAACAAGCTATCTGTGTAGGCGGTATTAACCGTGCAGTGCACGTAACTGTCAACAGCAAGGCTTGGAATCACAGAGAATACCAACACGGACAGCGTATAGTTGTACACCCTAACGGCGGTGCGTCTACTATGCTTACTGCTAATGGTTATTCAAACTTAGATAAGTTTACAAACATAGCGTATTCAGAACAGGTGTTCCGTCTTGATAGAGATGAGAACAATTACTCAGGTGCGCCTAACGTTCAGTTCTATGTTGAAGGTATGAAGATAAGAAAGATTACTAACACTAGTGGAACGTACACAGTAAACACAACTAGAGAATATTCAAACAACCCCGCCTACGTATTGTTAGACTACTTGACTAACTCTACTTACGGAAAAGGTTTGGATGACACGGAAATTAATTTAGAAACATTTTATAACGCCGCACAGGTTTGTGAAGAAACAGTCCTAATAGGTGCGGATATTGCTGGACACGTCAATAGTGCCAAGCCCTATTCTAATTATCCTACATATGCACAATTCCCTAACCCGGATACTTGGGGTTTTGAAGACATGTATCTAAAAGACGATGCTACAGGAAACTATTACAGTTGGTCTAAAACTGGTGGTGACAAAGATAACCCTACAGGACAATATGTTCCGGTTACTTTACCAACTAGAAATATACCTTTGTATGAATGTAACGTAGCATTAGATACCGAAAAACCTATTAGAGACAATATTGAAGCGATTATGACTTCAATGAACTACGCAGAACTTACTTGGGACAGCGATGGTAAATATAAGCTATCTTTAGAATATCCTGAGACCGAAGGCGAAACTACTGCTTTAATTACTCAAGCTTTTGATAAAGATAGTATTATACTAGACAGTTTCAACACGACATTCCCTTCTGCTTCTGATAGATTTAACCATATGACGATTTCTTATTTAAACGAACATGAAGACTTTAAATCAGACTCTGTGTCTTGGCCACCTAAAGGCGGTGCTGTACATAGCACTTATGTAGGAGAAGATAATAACCAACAGTTTGAATCTTCAGTCTCACCAGATACTATAACTGACCCTTATCACGCTCTTGCAAAGGCGGAACAACTAGTGCGCTCTTCTAGAGCAATATTCACAGTTGACTTTGTAGTTAACAGAACCGGTTTAAAGACAGAGCCGGGGGATTTTATTACAGTACAGCTTGATGAAGCGGGCATGACTACTGCTGAAACTTTCAGAGTTCAATCTGTAGAGGTTCAAGAAAACTTTAATGTTAAAATAACTGCATATAGGTTTAGTGAAGATATTTTAGCTTGGAATATTGCAGACGGTATTGCTTATCCAAAGGCAGAGATATATGACTTCTCTACACCTAATGTAACAGCCTTATCACTATCTCAAAATGCTTTAAGGGAGTTTGAGTTTGGTCAATTAAATTGGTCTTACGCAGATGACGCGGGTAATGGAAACTTTACTTACGAAGTGTGTTATAAGAAAAGTTCAGATGCTTCCTTTGTATTCTTAGGAACAACTAATGCTCTTAGCTTTAACTTTGGGAGACTAGTAGACATTGAGACGAATTCTTTATATGACTTTAAAGTAATTGTAAGAACACCTTTAGGGCAAAGAAGCTCCGGTACTACGATATCAAATGTAACGGTATCTAACGCTCCGGGTGCTGTTGTTGCGCTTACTGCTACAGAAGAACTTTACGTAACTAACAACGCCGCTGGTGTTAAATCAAGAGCGTTACTAGAGTGGACACCTGACCTTTCAGGACTTAACCCTGCTTATTATTTGGTTGAATACAGGAAAGCGGGAGATGTAGACTTTACTTCATTAGGCACAGTTTCTGCTGACCATATTACAGTTCCAGACGTATCTCACGCTATCTATGATTTTAAGATAACACCTTATAGTGACTTTCATATTGCGGGTGCGGCGGTGACGTTTGTTAAGACAATAGTTGGTCTAGATGCTAAGCCTTCAGACCCTACTGGGTTTGCAGGAAACATCAACGAAGGACAGATAAACCTTTCATGGGATAAGTCAACAGACCTTGATGTTGTGTATGGTGGTACTTGTGAAATTAGATTCCACAGTGAAGCAAATGCTACTGCTTCTTGGGAAACAGCTTCTATATTAGTTGAATCACTTTCTGGTAATACTAACAACAAAACTGTACCTACATTACAAGGAACCTTCTTAATTAAGTTTAAAGATTCTAGGGGTAACTACTCGGACAACCCTGCGTTGTTTATTAGTACATTCTTTGATAGTTCATTTAACCAAATTGATTTGATAGATGAGCATACTCAATGGCTAGGTGCTAAGACTAATTGTTCAAAGGTTGGTAATTTCCTAGTGTTAGACACTAACCAAACCGATATGACATACTACTTTGATAATGTAATTGATTTAGGTGAAGTTATATCTGTAAGGGTTTCTCCTCAGATAACTTCTTCTGTTACACTCAGAGGTATTGACATTGAAGACTATGAAGATATATCGCTTGTTGATAACATTGCGGGTCCTCTTCAGAACGCTAGTTTAAAGGTTGAAGTATCAACTACTCAGGATGACCCTAATAGTGGTTCACCTACTTGGTCTAGTTATGAGCTTCTTACTGTAAGTAGCTTTACATGTCGTGGACTCAGGTTTAGATTCTTAGGCGTAGCTGAAAACACTAACACAAGAATAATATTAACAGAGCTAGCAATATTGCTTGATAAGAAAGATGTAACTAAAGTTGGTTCGGCTACAACTAGCACAACTAACGATACAACAGTTACTTTCGCAACCCCATTCTATGCGGGCATCGGTGGAACAACTGCACCTTCTGTTGGTCTTGGAATCATCGGAGGTTCTTTAGGAGATGAAGTCTTAATAACTTCAAGAGACCGTGTTGGTTTCTCTTACTCAATTTATAACAACGGTAGTCGTGTTTCACGAGATACTGACTGGCAAGCTATTGGACAATAAGGATATAATATGTCACAAACAACAAGAAGCGTAACGGCTAACCAAGATGGTACAGCCTATACAGCAGACTACAACGACGCATTAGCGGCAATGGATACCTGTCATTCAGGTTCTTCCGCACCCACTGATGAAGTCTTAGATGGTAAGTTCTGGCTAGACACTAGCGGAACAAACCCAATATTAAAAATATACAGAGGTGCTTGGGTGTCTCTGTTTACAGTTGCTTCTGGCGGTGCTACAGTAAATTCTACTGTTGACCCTGCAGGACACACTCACACAATAGCCCAAGTAACTGGATTACAAACTGCTTTAACAGCGGCTAGTGACTCTGACGGTGATATCAATAGTGAATTCAACGCCTCTACTTTGAACATTGGTACAAAGATAGATATGGGTGATTGGACTATTACTGAGTCAAGTGGTCATCTTTATTTTGCTAACAACGGCGTAAACAGAATGAAGCTCACTTCTGCGGGTGATATGTTAGTGTATGGAAACATCACAGCTTATCAAGGGACTATTACGTAATGGCTTTACAAAGTTCCGGAGCAATATCCGTAAGCGATATGCGTACAGAGTTTGGTTTGTCTGGTGCAGTAAGTTTTAGTAACTTATACAGAGGTGGAAATGTTATTAGGAACAACTACGGAAATAACGCAAGTGTCCCTCAAAATGGCACTTTAGAATTTTCTGACTACTACAATTTATACAAAGAAGGCACGATTGTCCAAAAGATACAGAACTTTGAAAGCTACAAGCGTTTAGGGATGATGACCGAAATATTGCCCGGCGGGTCAGAGGGTAAGGTGGATTACAATGATAAACACTTAAACAACCCTTGGGCCGCCCCCGGCAGTCCTCAAACTTGCACTAACACCCAGTCACGTATTGGGTTTGCGTGCAGTGAGTGGACTACTGTTATTGGCATCTCTGCATCAGGTAGTATGAGCAACAGGTCAAACCCTATATCGTCATATTCGCCATCTTATACTCTATACAATGAGTACACGGATACACATAACGGTAACGCTAACATGGCTACCGCGCAAATCAATGAACCATACAATGAGTTAGGTAGTATATCTTACGCATGGAACAGGTTCAATACTTGGCGTTGGGGTGTTTGTTTTCTAATACTCATGCCCGGAAAGTGGGAAGTGAACCGTGACTACACTGCAACAGGTAGTGGTTGGGGTGTGAACAGCAACGGCATCGCCAACAACGCACCTTCACTATCAATGGCTTCTAACGAGCTAATGGTATATGGTCGTGAACGTGGTGGAGATGGTTTCTCACAGGGCGATATAATAGGTACTAATGTGTCTCGCATTAACGCTAATGGTTGGTGGTATAACACCGGTAATGTTGGAATCTCTTGGCCTTCAGGTGGAAGCAGTAGTGCATCACCGTATATGCAGAATGAACAACCAGACGGTACGTGGGTATTCAGAGAAGTATCATAATTAACAGAGAGTCCCTTCGGGGGCTTTCTTATCCAAAAACAGAAGGAGTCTAAAATGACACCATTAATTACAGCACTAGCACCTATCATGGGTGACTTAGTGAAAAGACTTATCCCAGATGGTGATAAGAAGAATGATATAGAAAGAGAAATTAAATTAGCTCTACTAGAACACACAGACAGCCTAGAAGCATTACGTGGACAGATTGTTTTAGAAGAAGCAAAGTCGTCTAACTGGCTAACCGCTTCTTGGAGACCTTTGTTGATGATGGTTATCATTGCAATAGTCGCTCTCAATTATTTAATATTTCCTGTAGCAAACATGTTTATGGGAACAACCTATGCTATTGATTTGCCAATCGAGCTATGGAACCTACTACAAATTGGTGTAGGCGGTTACATTGTTGGACGTTCAGGTGAGAAGATGGTCGATAAATGGAAGCAGTAACATGATGATATTTAATAAAATTAAACTAGGTAAGATGTTTAAGACAAAAAAGAAGTCTGAGTTCTTATCTGAAAACTTTAAAGAATCTGAATTCAAGTGCAAAGGAACTGGTACTTTACCAAAAGAAGGTATTGACCCTGCGCTAGTAGCATTGTTAGAAAAAATCAGAAAACACTTTGATGCACCTGTTTTAATTACAAGCGGTTACAGAAGTCCTTCACATAACGAAGCTGTTGGTGGTGCCAAAGGCTCTTACCATGTAAAAGGTATGGCGGCTGACATTAGAGTCGGAGGAACACCCCCAAGCAAGGTATATAACTATCTAAATACTTTTCACAAAGGTGGTTTAGGTCGCTATAAAACATTCACACATATTGATGTCAGAAATGAAAAAGCAAGGTGGCAAGGGTAAGCTGTTGGAAAATAATAAATAGGGCGGAATAATGATATACAAGGACAGACTCTCAAGTGTCTGACAGTCCTATCAGGACTCTCCGGGGAAATTCTCCGGGGAGCTACCTATAAAATAAGGAAGAAAATAGGGCGGAATAATGACCCAACACCCCCCTTATATTATATTTAAATATATTTTAAGATACTATTGTGTATAGTGTTTTTAATTATAATTAATAATAAACAACATTAACAAAAGGAGGCTTTAATGGCTCTAATCAAGACTGCGGCTAATACGCAGAAGCGTGGTGTCGAGACTCCTAGTGCTTCGTACTTATCGCTGAAGCCACTATGGAAGAAAGCTCGTGCTGTTCTTCAAGGTGAAGCTCATGCTAAAGCTCACGATGAATACATTGAACAAGACTATTCTAATTTATTACTACCTTTTAGTCCTAGTATGTCACAAGCACAATATGACTTCTACAAGTCAGAAGGTGAATTACCGGGTTTAACAACTCAGTATGCTCGTGTACTAATTAGTGCTTTATTAAGAAAACCATCATCACTAACTTTACCTGATGAACTTCCTGATGAAGTATACGACTGGATTACAAAAGATATTACCCTTGATGGTGCATCATTATTTAACTTCTTAGATAGTGCCATATGGGAAGAACTACAAACATCTCGTGCTTGGGTTTATATTGATAGACCTACTGTTTCTGATGCTGAATTAGAAATGATGACACCAGAAGAGAGAATGATGATTTCTCCTTACCCTGTGTTAATCAAAGCAGAGAATGTTATTAACGTACAAGTTAAAACACACCCAGTAACTCGTGTTAAATCATTATCACGTTGGACTACAAGATACATCACAGAAGAATACTCTGATGAGAACCCTTGGCATCCTAACTATGTTGATACTGTTTGTGACCATTACCTTGATGAAGGCGGTTTCTTAGTATTAGATTACTATAAGAAGTCTCATGGCTCACACGAAGTAGAATCACTGAATGGTGTTATACAACAAGAATACGAAGATTCCGCTGATGGTGGATTCCAAAAATATGATACAGTTTATCCAATGAAGTTTGGTGAGCGCTTAGACAGAATACCTGCTTTCCCTTTAAACGGACAGTTAGAACCTGTTGAGCCAGTACTAATGCCTTTGATAGACAGAGAAGTTGCTTTATACAACAAAGTGTCTCGTCGTAACCACCTACTAATGGGTGCCGCTACTTACACTCCTGTTGTTCAATCAGATATGACTGATGAAGAGTTCGAAGAACTAGTAGGCGCAGGTTTAGGTACTTGGCTACGTGTTCGTAAAGATGAGAGTATAACAGTATTAGAAACACCTACTGGTGCATTATCAGACATGGACAGAGCTATTGAAGCTACTGTTACTGAAATGGCTAAGATGGGTATTCGTATGTTATCTCCAGAGCAAGCCGCTTCGGGTGTTGCTTTAGAGATTCGTAATGCTTCTCAAACTGCTCAGTTAGGAACAATGAACGCTAAGATATCTGGCACTATGCAAGAGATACTAGCATTTATGATTAACTGGAAATACGATAGTGATTACACAGGTAACGATATTGAATTCCAACTATCTGCTGACTTCGCCGCTACTGTAGGTGGAGAAGGCTCTATGCGTCTAGTTTCAGAATGGTACCAATCTGGTATTATTTCTAGAGACACGTTTATTAACATTGCTAAGTACAATGACTTCTTACCGGCTGATTATGACGATGAAGAAGCTGTTCAAGCAATACAAACAGACCCATTGACAAACACGCCTAGTGATGATGAAATCAATCTAGACGAAGAATAAACATTCTGGTCTCCCTTCGGGGAGGCCGACTACATCCACGAATTATAGTAATGGAGAAATACTATGTCAATCAATGAAAAGATATTTGATAGGATAGTTGACCACAATGGCGACATCCGCTTATATGAGAACGGTGTTCAGAAAAAGAACCGTGTCATAATTAAGAAACACAGAAAGAATTTGAGAGACCTCTTGAAAGGGGATATCCGTGCTGACGTGAAACCAGAAGTAACTCGCTTCGGAAAAGAACTACTTGCTCACAAAGATAAGAGCATTAAAGAGTTCTCCAACTCACAACGGGTCTTTCACAAGAATAACCTCGATGCTGAACTAAAGAAGTTCTATCGAGTACAGAAGCCTAAGACTAAAGCGCTTCTAGCAGAAATAACAGGACCACAGATTAAAGGTGTTAAGACTCTTAAGAAGAATACCTCCAACATAGCGGCAGGTGAATTGGTTCGAATACAACAAAAAGTTAAAGGTGGATTAGCCAAGGGTTTAACCCAGAATGAAATTATTTCAGATGTTATGAAAACAACTAAGATAACAGAACATCAGGCAAAGACACTAACAAGGACATCGATTACTACAACACAAACAAATGCGTTGAATCAAGTAATGGAAGCTAATGCAGAAGTAGTAAAAGGTTATATGTTTACTGCTATATTAGATGGTCGTACAAGTGCGATTTGTTCTTATCATAACGGACAATTATATGATATCGATGACAGACGTTATCAGCCTCCTTTACACTGGAACTGTCGTTCTACAATGGTGCCAGTCATTAAAGCTAAAGATGAGCTTGAAGCAATTAAATCAAAGAATATTAAATCTAGAAATCTTAAGAAAGTTAGGTCATCAGAACTTGATGGCAAAACTAGTAAAATTAAAGACTACACAACATGGTTGCGAAGACAAGGAACAGATGTTCAAGTAAAGCAATTAGGCGGTGAAAGACAAGCCAAGCTATTTCAATCAGGTCGGCTTAAAGCTTCTGAGTTTGTTTCTCCTTTAGGGAAAGCATTATCTCTACAGGGCTTAATGCGACGTGGTAATAAAACAGTTAAGAGACCTACAGCTAAAAATGATAGTGTTATAAGTTTAGACTTTAATACTCCTGATGAGCTAATGACCTCTAAATCTAATACAGCGGCTTTGAAAGCACACTTTAAGAATGATGCGGCTGAGAATGCTCAAGCATTAGCTTTGACTGATTTTAAAGGTAACTCTTTATCTCAAAAGCAAAGTAGTAGAAGAGCATTTAAGAACAACCGTGATGGTGCTGTGATGAACGCTGAAGGTGCTGACTATACATCTGGCGCGGGAAGACATCTACAGATTCAAGAGCCTGATATTCTTACTGAGCGTTTAGCTAAAGTAACTGCTAGTGACAGTCTTACCGATACACAAAAGAATTACATTACAAACTTTGTTGATGACTTAGGCAGAGATATATCTATCAATCAACGCTCTGTTATTACAGACGTTATGAGACAAACATTTACACGATACAACTCCTCTGGAGAAGCGTGGGGTAAACCTACTTCTGTATTCAGGAAGTTCACACTTAACTCTGTACAAGACTTGGGTACGTTAATGTTTAACCGTTCAGCTGATAGAGGTAAATTATTTGGTGGTTTAACTACTGCTTTAGATAATGACCCTGCAGTATTTATCTATAACAAGAGATACACTATTGGTGAACTAATTGATTCTCAGATTGCAGACAACAGATACATTGATACATGGCGTGGTACAGAAGGTGCTAAACTAGCTAGAAAAGCTTACTTCAGTAATAAAGCTCCTATAGCGGCGTACACTCAACCTATTATTAATCGCTATCCTTCTATGACTAACCTTAAGAATAAACTTATTGATAACATTCCGGGCGTAAAGCAAAAGAGAAAGCTACAAGCTTTATTTGCTAAGAAGCCTCCAAGTGATTCTTGGTTCACAAGCCAGTTGGCTAAACTAAGAGGTAACACTCGTGAGCTATTAGACTTGGAATTCTTATATGCTAGGAAAAGAGCCAAAGCTAAACTTGCTTTAAAAGATAAGTCTATTAACGCTACTGCTAAAGCTATTGAAGCTATTGCTAAAGCTGATGGTGCTGACTATGATATGTTAGCTATTAAGATTGGCCAGTTGTTTGATGATGAATTAGGTGATTTAAATTTATTCCGTTCTAAGACTCTTAAAGAGTTCCATAGAGATGGTAGTAAGATAATTGCTTCCTTTGAGAAACAAGGAATGGTTCGTACTACAACAATAAGAGATATTGGCACATCTTCTCCTATAGACTTGATGACAGGGAGACCAGTTAGTAATACCGCTATGCGTGGTGTTAATGTAACTAGGCAACTTACTGTTGTTAATGGTCCAATGAGACAGCTACAGATAGCTTCAGAGAAAGCCCGTACAGCAAGACGATTCGGTTATCACGATAACAAGAATAAAGTTTATGCTAGAGCGGGTTCTAAAGAGTTCTATGATGCTCGTGGTAGGAAGACTAGTATGCCAGTTGTATCTGAAAAGGTTTATAGAGATTATGACCCTGCCCAGATAGACCGTGATTTGGCTAAGATGCTTAATCATGCTAACTCAGTTAAGTATGAAGTTGACCCTGAGTTCTTTGACTTTACAGAACGCCTTATTTACTTTAAAGATAAACGCGGTGAAGCCAAGAAGTGGGACGACATCAATGAAATGAAGAAGCTCTTTATTGGTCGTGGTAATGATGGTCGTGGTGTTATGGCTACAGCCAAATACTACAGACAAAAAGGACAATCATTCTCTGTTGATGCTTCAATAGATTTCCGAGGACGTGTTTATCATCGTGGTTTACTTACACCTACTAAGGGTGAGGCTGTTAGACCTTTCTTAAACACTGCTAAAGAGATTGCTATTAATGCTGATGCTGTAGAAGAACTACAAGTACAAATTGGTGCACTTATTGGTAATCCTCTAAACACATTAACTAATCAAGGTAGAATAAAAGCTTTTAAAGACAATCAAAAGAACTTACTAGAAATAGGTGAGGCTATGATGTCTCCAACACAACCAGACAGACGTATCAAAGAATTCTTATCTAACCCTCTTGTAGCGGTTACTGAAGATAAGGAAGTTGGTAAGTTAGCTAGACTAGCTCTTGAGTATACTCGTATACATAAGCACATGAATGGTGAAATGGTTACTAATAAGTCTTTATGGACTAACGCACAACGACAAAGACTAGCACAATACAAAACAAAGATGATGATAGAAAACGATGCTTCCTCTAGTGGAGCGCAAATTATATCTTTATCTACAGGTGACAGAGCTTCTGCTGAGTTATCTAATGTATTACAAACATCAAAGAAACAAAGACTCTATGATGAGATTGCTAAACGTACTGTTGATGATGCTGAATTCCTAGCTATACCTGAATTAGCTGAGATGGATTTAGATTGGACTGACTTAATGAAAGCGGCAAAGAATCAAAACATGGTTGCCTTCTATGGTGCCGGTGATGCTACTAAGTCTGCTAATGTTGCTAATCAGTTTGCTAAAGTTCTTGCTAAGAAAGGCAAGATAGCTATATCTACTAAAGAGGTTGACAAGTTTAAGAAAGCTATAGATGCTAAGATAAGCTTTGAAATGGATAGAAAGAATTGGTCTCGAATCGATGAATTACGAGATATCAAGAAACAAGTGGTATTATCTTCTAAAGAAGGTAGTTCCATCACTGACTCACTATATGAAACTGCTCGTGCAGAGTTCAGAGACGGTGTAAAGAATTCCGAGGACATGCACATGTTCTTAGCTAAACTTAAAGATGAATCTGGTGACTTAATTGGTACAAGATTGTTTGATAAGATATCTAAGATTATGAGTGCTAAACTCGAAGAAGAGGTTCCTGTTACTGGTAAATTTATCAAGTTCTGGAAGGACGTTGCAAAAGATTATGTTGCAGAGTCTGGGTCAGTTGACATCCCGTGGGTGACATTTGACGGTAAGAAAATGATGCAAAGATACCGAGTGAAAGAACAGACAAGAATAGACTTTAAAGACCCTGTTACCGGGGAAAAAGTCTTCAACATTTATGAAGCACCATCAAAAGACGGTAAACTAATGTCGCAAGCCAGTATACAGGATGCGTCAATAGGTCTTGGTGTTAATGGCAATCACAGCAATGACGCGGCGATTGTTAGACAATTCCACCTTTGGGGGAAGAAGAATAACGTAGATACTGGAACAATCCATGATGCGTTCTTCTCGAACCTTGGTGAAGCGGTTCCCGCTAAATCGGCCTTAAGACAAATCTATGCAGATGCGTTAAAACGAGGCACGATTAAACAGACATTGGCAGAGATGCGAAAATCTGGTATGTCAAGGGCGACATATAATAAATACTATCAAAGAGCAATAGACGACGGATTAATAGACCCACCAAATAAAATTACTCCGAAAGAGTTGCTAGAACCTATACGAGACGGAAACGACTGGTATGGAATCGGTCCATAGATATTTGTAATAGCTATATGACCACTAAACAAACAAACGAGTCTGTGACTCAAATATATACATCAACCCAAGCTGTGCTTGAAAGGAAATAAAATGAGCGATAATCAAATCGAAGAAAACGTAACACCAGTAGAAACACCTGTTGTTGAAGAAGTAATTACTACAGAAGAACCAGCTACACCAGAAGCTCCTAAAGACGACATCGAGTCAATCGTAGAAGAACGATTAGCTAAGATGAAAGCTAACATGGACCGTATGGCTAGTGAGCGTGATGAAGCACTTAAACTTAAAGTCGAACTAGAGTCTAAACAAAAAGAAGAAACTATAGCTCGAATGAAAGAAGAAGGCAAATTACAAGAAGCTCTTGAAATGGAACTTGCTGAAGCAAAAGCTAAACTAGATGTCTACGCAGTAGAAACAACTAAGTTAAAGCGTGATGGTGTCTTAAATGACGCATTAGCCGGCATGGAATTCCGCAACGATAAGTCTCGTGACATGGCTCGCAGAGAAATTGTTGACCAATTGGTTCAAAACGAAGAGGGTGCATGGGTGCACTCAACAGGTTCAAATATTCGTGACTACGTAGAAGCTTATTCTAAGTCCGAAGATAACTCATTCTTGTTCCGTGTTAAATCTAACACAGGTGCAGGTACAGGCAATCCAGCTGGAGCGCCTTCGACTGACAGTGCCAAATCTATTGGCGAAATGTCAACTCAAGAAATTCTAGCTCTTGCCTCAAAAGGTAAACTAGGTAACTTTAATATCTAAAAACTAACGCCAATATTGGCACATAAGGAAAAACAAAATGGCTATTACAAACACAGATTTTCAGAACATTGCTCTTGCAATCTCTGCTTACTCAGACGAAGCTTACACAACAGCTAAGAAATTAAACGGAACAGGCATCGTTGCCGCTGACCAAAGAATTGACGCTTCAGGCGAATCTTTCGTAGGACAATTCCGTTGGTACAAACCTCTAGCGTCAACAGTGAACGTTGCTTCATTGTCTTCTGCTACAGACGGTACATACACAGACATCGCAACAGACGTTGCTAACTTCGTGAAAACAGTTCGTACATTCGGTGCAGAGCAAGTTAACATGCAAGAAGTAGTATCTAAGCAAGACGGTCTAGCGAAAATCGCTCGTGACTTTGCTGAAGTACGTGCACAAGACGAGCATGACGCATTGTTGTCAGTTCTTAAAGGTGTAACAGCTTCAGAAGTTGCTTTAGGCGACTTAGGTGGAACTGGTAACGGCGGAATCATCGATTTCGACACAGACGCAGACGCGGCGGCTACTGGTTTCTTCATGGACGTTAACGCATTAGGTTTACACGGTGCGGCGGCTACTGGTTCTTCAGATGCTCGTAAATTGTTTGATTCATCAGCAATGGGTGCGGCTCGTGGTGAGCGTTTATTCCGTTCTGTTGGAGCGGCATTCAAAGACTACGAACCAGATTTCATGTACATGGTTACTTCACCAGAAGTTATGGCTGAAATGAGAGCGGCTAACTTGGTAGACGAAGACCGTATCAAAGACGGCAACCTTGAGTTCTCAACAGTATTCGGTGGAAAATTCCGTCTAGTAATGACTCGTGCAAACCAAATGATTTCAGGCCAAACAACAGGCGACTTGAATGTAGCATCAACTAAGTGTTCATACATCATCAAGCCGGGTTCAGTTGCGGCAACAGCAATCAACATGCCAACTCCAGTAGAAGTAGACCGTGCGGCGGCTTCTTACTTAGGTGGTGGTTCAACTAACGTTTGGTATCGCTGGGGCTACATCAACCACCCAATGGGTTACGACTGGGCTGGTGCATCAAATGCATTCGCAACTAACGCAACTCTTGGCGCTGGTGGTTCTTACACACGTAAAATGGATAGCTTGAACTTAGGTATCCTACCAATATTCCACGCATAAATAAAAGGAGGAACTAATGGCTCTGGTTCTTAATACAAACAGTTACGTAGAAACAGCAGACGCTGATGACTACTTTGAAACTCGTATTGACAGTGCCAACTGGTTTGACGCTGATGACGAAATCAAGGAACAAGCAATTGTTACAGCTAGTTTACTAGTTGATGATAATTCTTGGATTGGTTCTGCTGTTAGTTCCTCACAAGCTTTGGCTTGGCCTCGTAAGAACGCTATATACAATGATTCTCGATTAGGGATGACTATAACTATAGCCGAAGACGAGGTCCCAAGTCGTGTTAAAGTAGCTGTCTACGAACAGGCTTTACATCTGATAAACAACGAAGATTTATTAATGGGTACTACTCAAACTTTTGAAAGTATTTCTGTTGGTTCAATCTCTATATCAGATAGCAACAATGACGTTACTAGAACTCCAATTAAGTCAACACAAGCAACTAAATCTATAAGACCCTTACTAGTTAAAGGTTCTGTAGGTCAGGGAGCAGGTTGGTGGAGGGCTAACTAATGTCAATGAAGGCTAGAGTAAAGGCCGCAGTAGATAAGGCTTTTCTTGCTATAGGAGACTTAGCGGTTTCTGCAACTTTATCCAGCAATACTTCAAGTGGTTATGATTTTGCTTCTGGCAGTATCACAACAACTGCATCTTCTAAAATAGTTAAGGTAGTACTCGAATCCAAAACTAAGCCAACAGGCGACTCAACAACTGCGAAAGCAATGATGAAGTCTGGAACAGCAATAGGTGGATACGATACCTTAACCATAGGTACTGACGTATACAACATATCTGAGTTTACTGATGACGGGTTTGTAATAACCTTATCATTAGGAAAGGAAGGTTGCTAATGTATAACTTAATACTTAGAGATGTAGAAGGCGTTTTCGCCTCAACTACTTGGACTTCTAATAGTATTCCAACTTACCCTGTTGACTATCAAGGGTGTAAGGGTGGAACTAATGGAGAATATGCAATGGTTTCTGTGTTACCTTCGAGTAGCGAAAACTATGCATATGGGGTAAGTAAGCAGTCTACAGGTCTTGTAGCAGTAAAATTGTTTGCAAAGAGCGGTGAAGGTCAGGGAAGATTTATGGCTATGGCCGACTTACTTGACATCGTTCTTGACAACAAAACACTACCTAACGGTACAAAGCTTGGAACATCATATTTAACAGTGGAGGGGGTAGACCCTTCGAACAAAGCACTTTCGAGTGCATCTTACATAATTCCATTTACACATTACGGAGAATAACAAATGGCACACATATCATCATTGGGTGCGGGTATCTTCACATACCTCGACATCTTCAAAGGCACAATACCTGCTTCTACTGATACAGTAGCAGAATGTGCGGCGCTATTCGTAGGCACAGTTGACGGAACTGCAGACGCAGACCACGTCCGTATGCCTTCAGTGCGTGAATTCCCATCAATCGGCACACCTGCAAACATCGTGAACGTTCCTGTTTACGGTCAGAAGACATCTTCACAGGTTCAAGGTCAAGCAGATGCTCCTACATTAGAAGTAACTGTTAACTACGTTGCTGACGACATGACAGAAATCCACAACTTAGTTGGAACTGACTGTGTATTCCGTTTCATGATGGCTTCTCAAGCTGTTACTGAAGACGAAGGCGCATCAGCTACTTTAGCAGTAAACAACACAGAGTTTTACTTCTTAGGTAAAATCGAAGCTATCTTGGTTAACCCTGCATTAACAGACGCAACAACTGCAACTGTTACTTTGTCAGCACAATCAGATTTCTTTGGTCCAGCTACACTAGCGGCTTAATAGAATAACGGGGTTCCTCTTCGGAGGAGCCTCACTAAACAAGAGAGTTAACAATGGATAAACCATTTAGTAAAGCTTTTGTCATGAGGACAACTTTTCGCCACATGCGCAGAAGTGTAGATATAAGTATTCGCAAATCGTTTGAGAGATTTAAAGACTTTGATAATGAGTCAACAACAGGTCGTGAGATTATGGAGACATTAAGTGTTCTACATACAGTACGAAAAATGTTAGACGACTTTCAAGCAAACAACCCAGAACTATTTTCAGAAAAAGATAAATTAAATTAATAGGAACAAAACAATGAAACATCTCGTTGGAAAAGCAATAACAGAAAAAGTCCCATTCATGGGCGATGAAGTAGAAGTAAAGAAACTAACTGTTGGTGAGATTTTATCACTACAGAAAGTAATAGCTAAAGTAGGCAACAGTGAAGATGCCGCAAAGCAAATCGGACTCCTTCGTGAAATAATTAAAGTAGCAGTATTAGGTGCTGATGAATTATCAGACGAAGACTTTGATACATTCCCTATCGAAGAACTAAACAAATTATCTACAAGAGTAATGGCATTATCTGGTTTATCGGGTGATGAAGAAGCGGGAAACTAACTCGTTCTGAAGAAACTATATTTGAAATTGCGTATGAGTTAAAGATGCCTGTATATAAGTTACGGGAGGAAATGCCTTATACCGAACTTCTTCAGTGGGTAGAGTATTTTAAAAGAAGACCTATAGGCTACAAGGAAGACCAACGTTCTTTCTTAAACTTACAGGCACAAGGTTTCAAAGGTAAACCTGAAGACGTGTTTGCTACACTTAAGCAAATGAAAGATAATACTCCAGCTGAAGTTAGAGCATTGCCAAAAGGCAAGTTCCTAGAAATGATGATGAAGTCTAAAGATAAAGACGACTCTGGTTGGACCCCACCTTGGATGAACGATGGCAAAAAATAATAGTTTAGTCTCTTTGGAGATTGTGGATTTTAGGCAAGAGATGGAACGGTTAGACCGTGAACTCAAAGAAGTTGCCAATAAAGAAATAGAAGACTTAATACACTATGGAACAGACCAGCTTAAGATAGTAACCCCCGTTGATGAGGGTAATGCTCGTATGGGTTGGTTTGATGAAATAGAGAAAAACAGATATGGCGGCTTTAGTGGTGGCAATATCATAAACGAAGTAGAATACATAGGCAGACTAAATGCCGGATGGAGTAAACAAGCTCCTAAATACTTCATAGAACAAACACTAGTTAAAATCGGCGTTATTACCCCAAGCTGATTAATATATTATGCCCTCGATGGCTTCTCCGAAATGCGAGAAACTTATCGGGGGCTTTTTTATTAAGGAGACACACAATATGAGTGGTGTAAAGATTCGGGTAAGAGCAGATGCGGCTCAAGCCCAGAGAGAAATAGGTAAAGTAGAAAAAGCGGTTGTTAATCTAGACAAACGCGCTACCAATACCGCAAAGGCATTCAGAAACCTAGCATTAGGTATTACTGCGGCTTTTACTGGTGGTGCTTTAACTAAGAGTATTACTAAGAGTGCAGACTCAATGACAGAGTTTGGTAACAGAGTTAATCTTGTTACTAGAGATGTTCAGAAAACAAAAGGCGTTATGGACGAATTGTTCAAGATAGCGTCTAGGTCTCGTGGTAGTGTAGATGCCGCCGCTGAGACATTTAACCGATTTGGTTTAGCACTACAGGACTCTAACAAGCCTGTTGGTGAATTATTAAAAGTAACTGAAGCAGTACAGAAAGCGGCTGTTATATCTGGTGCCGGAGCGCAATCAGCTAAAGCGGCTATCGTACAGTTAGGACAGGGCTTAGCCTCTGGTCAGTTACGTGGACAAGAATTAAACTCAGTATTAGAACAAATGCCAAGATTGGCTAAGTCTATTGCTGATGGTATGGGCATACCTTTTGGTAAGCTACGTGAAGAAGCTATGGCAGGGAAGATTACTGCTGAAGCTGTTTATGCGGCTATCTTAAACGGTGCTGATGAAATAGATGAAGAGTTTAACACTCTTAACGCTACTGTAGGTGGTCTGGCTACTGTGTTTGGTAATGAATGGACAAGAGCCATTGCTAACCTAGACAAAGCTATAGGCACGTCTGAGGGTATTAAAGACGGTATAATGTTTGCCACTATTGCTATTAAAAGCTTTGGTGAGAATATTATATCCTTTGCTACACTAGTATCAGGTGAGTTATTGTTAGCTAAACTCTCAGTTCAAAGATTTGCTAGAGACGTGGGTTCATTCCTTAAAGGATTGTTCTCAGCTGACCTAGACACAGAACAAATAAGTAAGAACATTATTGACGGCTTTGAAGTTGCAAAGGCTAAAGTTAAAAAGGGATTTAAAATCTCTGTAGACTTTGTTGTTGAAAAAGTAGACCTACTAACACAGATGTTCCCAAGCATGGGTACTGCATTAACTGCTGTTAAAACCTTCGGTGAAAATATCACTAAAGTGTTTAAAGACCTGTGGAGCGCTATTGTTGGTAATTCTTATTGGACAGGCATATTTGACCCTAGCCATATGGAGCCGGGACAAACACTTGCTATAGGTAGTAGTATACGACGATTCCTAGACAAACCTCTTGACGAAATTAAGTTGTGGGGTTCTGCTTTAGTACAAACCTTTGACAATATAAGCTTTGAAATTTATGATAGATGGCTTATGACTGTTACTTCTATAAGAGAGGTTGGCTTTGCTAACACTTTAAAGATTGAAGTAAACAAATCAAAAGGCATACTAGGTAGACTTTCTAACGCTTTCTCAAATGCTTCTTTCGAGATATATGACACATGGCAAGGTCTTGTTACTAGTGTTAACGAAATAGGATTAAAACCTACTGTAAACTTAACTGTAGAAAAGCTATGGACTGCTTCATTAAGAAGAATGGGTACAGCATGGGATACGTTTAACTTAACGTTAACCGAGGCTTCTGGTTCTGATGAATCATTATTCCCTTCTGCGGCGACAATGGGTGTTAAGTTTGATGCGGCGATAAAGAAAGTTAAAGACAATTTTAACTCGTTTGTTACTTTGTTAAACAACACAAGTATTGTGATAGGTGCTAAAGGCGTATCTAGTTCTTTAAAAGAAAACTTTGATACAATAGTAGAAGACTTTAAAGCATACTTAGACTTTGAAGGTGACGTTGCGGGTGCTTTATTTGCAGGTGCTATGCTAGCGGCCTTTAACACAAGCATAAGAAAATTCTTATTTGCTAACGCTATAGGCGCGGCTTTATTAGCTTCTGTTGTTTCACTACAAGATAACCCAGAATTCCAAGAATCAGTTAAAGCAACAGCTAGAGGCTTTGGTAAGCTATTGGGCAAGTATCTTGAAGACGGTGAAGGTGGTTTAGTAGAAAATATTCTATCAGGAATAGTAAAACTAGCTAGCTCTATTGGTACTGGTTTTATAGACGGAATGTTTGGAGAAGACTTTAACTCTAAGTTTGCAGACGTTCTTGCAACTTCAATTACTTTAGTTATAGGTGCTTTTGTATTAAGTGCTAAAGCCAGAGCAGGTTTAGTTGCTATGGGCGTAATGATGGCGAAATTTATCTTTGGTCTTTCTGCTAGAGGTATTCTTGCTACAAGATTGGGTAATCAATTATTTCATGGTATGACTGCCGCCGGTAAGAAAGCTAGAGTTAAATCAGGAGCAAAAAGCTTGGGTGCCAGAGTAGGCGCTATTGCTGGTAAATCTTTAAATGCCGCTATGATGGCAGGGCTAGTTCAATCAAGCGCTGACGCTTTAATCGATGACGATGCTTTTAATGGTTTTGGAGAAACTCTTGACGGTGCTATAGGTGGTGCCGCTCTAGGTGGACAACTTGGACTTATGATAGCTGGACCTCTTGGTGCGGCAATCGGTGCGGCGGTTGGTGGTGTAGGTGGTTTCTTAATTGATGCACTTAACAATCCAGATGTAGTAGCTAAGTTAAAAGGTATATGGGACAGTGCTATGGCATTGTTTGATAAGTACGTTATACAGATGCCTGTTACTTTAGGCAATAACATACTACAAGGCTTTAAAGATGCTTGGGCATGGTTGTCTGGGAAACTAGATACTGTTAAAACCTTCTTTGGTTTTGGTAATGGTGAAACAAGCTCAGACGGTAGTAGACTAGTAATACAACCGGGAGAAACAGCACAGGAATACCAAGAGAGAATGAAGAACTTCTCTACAGGTGGACCAGTAAGTGGCCCCGGTACAGGAACCTCTGATGATATCCCTGCGATGTTGTCTACAGGTGAGTATGTAATGAAGCAATCTGCTGTACAGAAGTTTGGTACAGGATATATGGATGCTATTAACCGAGGAGTAATGCCTAAGTTTAGAAACCAAGGTGGCCCAATGGGTCGTCGTGCTTTCACAGGACTAGGTATAACAGGTCAAAGCAACAGACTAGCTATAGAACTAATCAGAGCACAAGCTGATGGTCGAGAAGATGACCAGTTTGACATCATTGAACAGCTTAAACTTCTTAACAACCTTAATCAATCACAAGTTGATTTATTAACAGAAGGTGGTGAGAAGAATGTTGTTGAAGGTCTTAAAGGCACTGACGAAGAAGGTACTAAGGTAGCGCAAGGCTATGCTGAGAACTTCTCTAATGCGTTTAAGAACGGTCTTTCAGAAGTACTACATGGTGGTGATTTGAAAGAAGTCCTTACTGGATTGTTAGACAACTTTACTTCTTCAGTAATTGACTCTTTTGCATCTAGCTTCACAGAAACTGCTATGGAAAACTTAATGCCTATGATGACTGACCTTTTCAAAGGTATCGGCAACATCGGTGGCAGTGCTGGTGGTGGCTTCGACATAGGTGGCATGATTACTAAAGGCATAAGCTTCTTTTCAGGATTTGGAATGGCTCAAGGTGGTACTGTACCATCTACGTCTTTCTCACAAGCAGGAAAAGACTCTGTCCCAGCAATGTTAATGCCGGGTGAAATGGTATTGTCTAAGAACGCTGTTAGAAACATGAATTCTCAAAACAACTCATCACAACAGTCATTTAACATAAACGTGCAAGGTGACGTATCACGACAAACTCGTAAAGAGATTGTTAAGATGATGCCTCAAATTGCTGGTGGTGTTAATGCACAAAATAAAGAAAGTAATTTCAGAAAATAAATACAACGGTCATCCCTTCGGGGGTGGCCTTTTTTATCAAAACATCGCCTAAAAAAGTGGGGTTTTTTGACCCTCTATAATGAAGAAACCCAAAAGGAGAACACAATGATAATCGCAACTTTAATTGCACTAACCTACTTTTACTTACTATACGTACTAGTATTAACACTATATGAAACTTACCGGTCAGACAGACCATAACCTAACGGAGAACAAAATGTTTAAATTTTACAGAGGCACATGCCAACGAGAAGCTAACGAATTAGCACAGGATATTCAAACTCGTAATATCACACACTGGACTGATTCATACGACAACGCCGCTAAATATTCTAAAGGCGCTGTTATTGAAATTGAGATGGATGAATTACCACCTCACTTTAATTCATACTCTGGCATATGTCAGGGCGATGCTACACACGGTACATTCCGTGAGTGGTTACTAACACGAGGATACTTTGAAGGTATCGCTTGTAACTATGTTGAAGAATCAACAGTACACAACCATTAAGGAGATTAAAATGTTTGAATATAATTTTATAGAGGCACTAAACTCAGATACACCAATACTTGACGTAGTCTTTCTACCGTTCTTGCTTGTGTTTCTTGGCTATTGCCTCAGACTACTAATAGCAACCGGTTTTGAAAAAGTATTTCGTATAACGATATTCTTTAAAGGAATACCGATACTCGGACCAATAGCTTGCTTCCTATTCCCTACAGACCTTGGATTACTAGCTAATCTGGGTTTCTATGCAATAGACTTTGTAGCAACAATACAATTAATAATTAAAAGTGTTAAACCTAAGAAGGAGAACAAAAATGCCACTACCAACAAAATCGACGGAAGACCAAGTAATCCGTAACAGAGAATACTTCGACAGGGCTATAATCTTTCAAGGTTGTAGTTCTGTTGGTGGATTCACAGACATCGACGCTTGTTACGATGTAAAAGGAAAAGCACTAATCCTCATAGAAGTTAAACGTGAGGGTTGTGCAATCACTACAGGACAGAAGATACTATTTGAAAGACTTGTAATGTGGTGTCAGAAACCCGTCTATGCTATTACAGCATGGGAGAATACTGATGGTGATATTATCTTAAAAGATTGTATCGTAAAAGAAATCAGGATGAAAGACCCTGAGACCGGCAAATCGACTGTTAAACCTTTTAAGGGTCAGACAGTGAAACAGATTGTCAACTATATCGAAAAGAAACATGGAGTAGCATAATGCTAGCATTCACAGCAACAACCGTAATACTATGTGTAATATTTTATCTTGTAATCACAGACAAAGGAGAAGACTAATGGATATACTTTTAGGAGTAATAATTTTTGTAGCGTTTCTTATTGGAAGCGAAGAATCACCATCACAACGACGAGACCGAGCGGCTCGTAAAAGAAGAAATAAAAAATATTCTAGGTGGTATGACTAATGGAATTTTTAACACAATTAATTATCACATGGAATGATGGTGAATACTTAAACACTCAAACTATGATGATAGAAAATGCGACTATCTGTGGAGACATTATCGGTATTATGTACGAGAGTCTCTACAATCAATTTGAAGACAGCATGATGCAGTGTATTGAAACACTAATCCCTGCTTATTCTCCAACACCAACTTTAAGGAGTTTCTAATGGAAAAGAAAACATACTCAATCTATGTAACACTAGAATATCACACTTGTTGGGAAGTAGAAGCAACTAGTCTAGAAGAAGCAGAGCAACTACATGACTGGAATCATAGTAAAATGCGCTGGAAATGCCTAAGTGATATGGGTACAACACATATAGAGGAGAACTCAAATGAACACACAGAATCCAAATGAAATCAGTGCCTACATCTTAACAGGCTTTAACACTGAAGTAGAAGTCTTCGGTACACTACACATGCCATCACCTTGGTCTACTTATGATGAGGGTGGTTACTTGTGTATTGAGTTTATGGACGATGCTATAATTGAGGACATTCATTATTTTGATGATTTGTTCGGACATCAAGTAAACTTAACTGAAGGTAACGACTTATACAAACAAGCTTTATCCAATTTGGTTGAAGCACACGAAGACGAAGTTAGAGATAACTTTGAATACATTCATCAACCACATGGAGAATACCTATGATAACATTTACTATTACAACAGCTATTTTAGTAATGGCTATTACTTGGCTTGTACTACTAGGTTCAGGCAAATAAACTGGGGGTTTTATACCCTCTATAATGAAGAAAACAAAATTCAACCAAATTTAAGGATATCAAAATGAAAAATTTAATTACAGCCGCAATCATCGCAGTAGCACCAGTAACAGCATCAGCAGGAGATTTATATTACTCTGTAAGTGCTTACGGTATACAAGGTGAATCATTGCACACAAGCACAAGTGACTGTCTGTATACTATGGGCATCATGCAATCTAACTTTAAAAGCAATGTTGGAAAAACTAAAACTATCAAGTCTAACCTTGGTGGAAAAGACTATGTACAAAAAGTAGTAGCATCAAGAGACGGTATTTATCGTTTGTCAATGACTTGCTACTTCTAAGAACTTTCTATTGGCTACTCTTTGTCCTCCCACATTGAGTAGTCGAGTAGAGTGTTTTTACTCTAACACAAACTTATAATTTTAAAAACAGGAATATAAAAATGAAAAATATTATTACAGCAATCGCATTATCAGTAGCAACAGCAACAACAGCTTCAGCTAACATTTGTAATGTAAACCCAAATGCTATAATCGACTATCCGGGATATCACGGCATTCAAAAATCATGGTACGACAAAGGTGAATACTTATTCATGTTTAGCGCAGTATCACATCATGCTGACCCAATATCATACAAGCATTATAGCAATGTTGAGTCTATTGTTACTCACTATCGTTTGTATAAAGAAGACTGTCGTATGACAGAAATCGAAGTTGTTATCACTGAGAATAAAGAAAGATTCGAAGCACCTGTTGTTGAAGAAATCGTTGAAGAGGAAGTTACTTACGAAACTAAAATAGTTAAAGTAGGTCAGTACAAGTGGATGCTTAAAGTAGACGGTAAAAATAACTTAGTTTACAAAGAGCAAAGCTTTACTAAAACAACAGTAACAGGTTCAGACGGTACTGTAAAAGTAACTACAACACCTTACGTACACTCTTCTATTTCTTACAAGAAAAACGGCAAGACAATCGAGTGGACTCAAAACGGTGACAGCACTCATAATGGCCACAAAGTAACAGGTACACACAACATCAAAGTAAGTGAATATTCAAACTACCTAACTAACGGTTGGGTTAGCTTCTAAAAACTTTCTAGAGTGCTTCCCTTCGGGGGAGTGCCGTAGAGTGTTTTTACTCTATTAAAAATCAAACAAGGAAATACAAAATGAAAACATTAATCACAGCAATCGTATTAGCAGTTACAGCAACATCAGCGTCTGCCTTTACTTGTAAAAACACAGTATCAAACGTTAACGGCGAGTGGCTATACACAGGCTCACAGTGTGGTAATCAAGCTCCAGCATCAGCTGAAGTATTAGAAATGATTACTTACATTGCTAACAACCCGCCTAAAGACAATGTAGAAGAAGAAACAGTTACAGTAATCATCGACAATGTTGTTGTTGAAATACCTTTAACTAAGTTAGAGAAGCTTATTAAACGTGAAGGTAAGCTAACAGTTAAGAACCATGCTCTTATGGCTAAACTTAGAAAAATGGCTACAAAGTTTGGTGGCTCTAATCCAGAGAAAGCTATCAAGTTACTGAATGAATCAATTTATCATTACACAATTGGTAAAGGTAATTACTCAGGCAAGCAACTAGCAGAGTCAAGGCAATTATCTAATTACGATAACTGGTCTACAAAAGCAAAAGACCGAGCAACCAATATGACTACTAAGATGTTGGATATCCGTGAGAAGAAGAACAAAGTTGAAGCTAGAATTGCTAAACTATCAAAATAATTAACTACAGGGGCGTTCCAATAACGGAGCGTCCCAACCAACCTCAAGGAGAACAAAATGTTCACATTTAAAGAACTAGTAGCGGAAATCAATGCTAAGTGGGAACACACATATATTGATACTGTTGCAGAAAAGTCAGCTATTGACGAACCAACTATCGAAGAAATAATGGAAGAAATTCGAGAAGCAC
>Ga0206125_10001111_pt1 | contig 32763 bp, 17 predicted proteins | sample Helgoland_Spring_4_FD_148598 | JGI IMG/M metagenome (GOLD analysis project Ga0206125, IMG submission 148598) | Pelagic subsurface seawater microbial communities from Kabeltonne, Helgoland, North Sea - Helgoland_Spring_Bloom_20160331_1 | ecosystem: Environmental > Aquatic > Marine > Epipelagic ... | reverse complement strand
CAGTCTGGAATTCTATATTAGAAGAAAATGAAATTAAGGCACTCTACCAGGCAGGTAACTACAAACAGCAGTTTAACAAGATAACCGAGCTAAATTCTAAAAATATGACAGGGCGCATAGGAGCCCTTATAACCACGCCCAACAGCTCTTCGGCACCCGCCGGCGCCGGAAGATTGAGCGCCTCGTTAGATGAGTTTAGGTATTGGAAAGCTGCCCGAACACCAAAACAAATTGGAGAATACTGGTTCGATCAAGTAAGAGGTGGCTCAAATACAGATATATCAAATGCCGATTTGGGAATTTATTATAAATTCAATGAAGGAATCACAGCTAACACAGCGATCGATAGTATAGTCTTAGATTATGCCGGTAGAGCGGTTAACGGCATCTGGACAGGCTATAGCACAATTTCTCGAAACACAGGCTCTGCGATCGTATCCGCCTCTGCTGCCGCGTTCGAGTTTGAAGATCCCATCATAAGAAGCGCTCACCCATCGGTGGTAAACCTCAAGAGTGAGTTGGTGACATCGGGAACTTCTTACGATTACAACAACAATGCATCCTTAATGTCCTTAATGCCCGGTTGGATTCAAGATGAAGCAGCAGACTCCGATAATTCAGATATATATTACATAAACCATATTGCTGGAACTTATTTTGATAAAATTCATTTACAAATTTCTCAACTTCCAAATTTACGACATGTAAATTATGTAAGCTCTTCACACAAACCTCTTCCGTTTTCACGACACTTACCACAATCTCTCGGGCTTTACGCTCCGGAGATGTTTATTGAGTCTGATGTATTGGAAGCTTTTGCTGATCGAGATTCTACTACGTTGTTTGAAAACAAACTGGATGAAACAAAGAATTTAATTTATCAGAACCTGTATAATAACCTGGCTCACATCTTTAAGAGCAAGGGCACAGAACGTGCTATGCGAAGCGTAATGAGGTGTTTTAACATCGATAACGGTTTGTATAATATCAATATTAATTCTAACAACGAAGAATATGTATTGAGAAACAATTTCAAACACTCATTGCTTAAAAAGAACTTTCTTAACTTTAATAATTTGGAAAACACAACAGCAGTTGTATACCAGCGTAAGACAAGTTCCGTCGGGCCCGAATATGGTTCCATTTTAAGCTGGAGCCCTGCGAACACAGAGCAGCCAAAATATGGCTTTACTTGTGAATCGAATATTATATTCCCAGCCTATGCCAAGACTCACACAGCTTACGAACGAGATTCTAACTTTAATACTGTCCACTTGTTTGGTATAGAACAAGTTGAAGCCAGTATCGTAGCAAATGTAGACGGAACAGATACAACATATACACCAGGAAGAGAGGCGTCTTTTAGAGTATATGCAATTCGAGAGAGCGTAGGTTCAAAAAATGTGCATTTTCACCTTACGTCATCTAGAACCGACGGACTTGGAATAAGTTTGACAAGTAGTGTATTTCTAAATGTCTATGATAACGAGCCCTGGAATTTATCCATAAGAGTCGAACCTCAAAGTTCACTTCAAGCCGGCGTCATCGATCGAGGTACTGCAACTCCTCTATACAATGTGATTTTTACAGGGTTCAACCCAAGAACGGCTAACGAAATTGACTCCTTTAAGGTAACCGCCTCCGTAACAGAAACAGTAGGAAAGCAGTTCATCACAGGTTCTCGACGAATCTTTGTTGGCTCTGATCGCACCAACATAACTGGTGCCTTAAATTACCGAAGTGATGTACAGGTTGGCTCGGTAGCCTACTGGACGAAAGCTTTGCATGATGATGATCTAAAAACACATGCAGTTGATTTTGAAAATATAGGGATATCTGGCTCTCTACAAACTATCTCTCCATTTGAAAGCGCCTCGGTAGACATTATTAATAGATATGCTCTGGCGCTTAATTGGAATTTTGACAATGTAACAGGATCCGACGCCGATGGCAGCACAGTTGTTCATGATTATTCTTCTGGTTCTAGTGAATTATTAAATAGTGATTTTGGTTGGAATGGCAAGATGGCAGGCTATCGATACCCGGCAGGCGCTAAACACTTCCCAACTTCATCTACTAACATAGTTGCCAAAAAAGAGATCAATACGTACAAATTTATAAACCCAGAACAAGTAGTTGCATCCGACTTGGTACAGACGTTCTCAGATGAAGATATTCTTTATCCAAATTTAAGAAAAGAAGAAATAGTGCCAAATTATGTCTTCTCTATTGAAAAAAGTATTTACAACGCAGTTACTGAGCAGATGCTGGACTTCTTTGCTGGCGCAGTAGACTTTCATAATTTAATTGGTGAACCGGTACATCTTTATAGAAGTCGATACAAAGATCTAGAAAAGTTAAGAAACATATTCTTTGAAAGAGTTAAGGGAGTCTCAAATGTAGAAAAATTCCTTTCTTATTACAAATGGTTTGACGAGTCGATATCCACAATACTAACACAGTTAGTTCCAGCTTCTTCTGAATTCGTTGATAATTTGTTAAATGTTGTTGAAAGCCACACCTTAGAACGGAATAAATATCAGAACAAGTTGAATATCATCGATTCAAATACTTTTTGGCTCGAAACAGATCCATTGATGATTATAACGCCATCAACCGCAGGCGCCACCGGATATGCTGGCGGCGCCGGCGCATTCGCGCTTACATCCTATCCTGAATCGCCGCGTGCCACAAACAAAGGCGTGCAGTATTGGCAAACACGCGCCGAAAGAAATATATCCGAAATTTCATCAGGCGATGCCACAATCGACGCCCAGCGAGACAACTTTCGTAATGTTATCTGGTCGCGCCCTCATCCGTCTGGTGCCCTTCCTAGATTCTTTACTGATGCTGGCGTAAAATATTTACCCGGCACATATGCACGTAATAACAGCTCAATGTTGCCTCAAATCAGATCCGAAATAAGCAATACCAGCGCCCAGGCATTTAAATGGGAAACACCGACGATTACTAAAAACGAAATAAAGGGTGGCATAAACTTTAATAAAGCCAAAAGCCTGGAGTATGCATATTCTGCCGTTTATCCCGGCGGCCCAATTAATACGGACGACGGAGTATTTATTCCTCAGAATGTCTTGGTAGGATTTATCAGAGAGGCAATCGAATTAACAGAGTACGAAAATTACTCCTGGCCAGGAGACTTGGTACGCACTAGAGAGAAAGTATTTAAGGTGCAGCACGGTAGAGAATGGGAAGACGGAATAGGCTATAAGAACACGAAATCTAAATTTTCATTTCCGTTTAATGTTTTGAGCGCTAGCGTTGAAGTACGTTCGGGATACAATAAAGAAGTTGTAGATCAAGTGGGCAGGAACATCGAAATAACCAACCTCCATACAGATGCCTACGGCGAAATGCTAGAGGTGCCAATGCAGGGCCCGTTTACTCAAGAGCTAGTCGGAGGACACCAATCTAGACACGTTCCACTTAATACGGGAGCAGACAATCCAACCAATCGCCCAGAAGCTTGGCGCCTTCTTCTTGGTACTTGTGATATATTCCCCTCTGGGGCAATTGGACTAGTCGGTCCGGACTATCCGCCGCCCGGATTTAACCCAGCAGCCGGCACAAATCCTGATTTAATATACCCATATCCACAGCACGAAAAAGCATATTTATACAGAGATTTCACTGCTAAACGTCCAGTTAATATTAAAAATATCATATCGACAAATGCGGCTAATACAAATACCGTGATGGGCAATTACAGATACAATCGTGAAATCTTGTATACCTTTGGAGCGTTTAACAATCCCCGCCACTTTATCAAAAATCAGCCAGCACTGCCGGTTCAAATATCACAGTCTACTGATACAACCAATATAAGAACTATACTTGATATTCACCGCGGCGAACAGGGGCATTTTGAGAACATAGCAGATTACGACACGGCATATCTACGGGGAACATCTAGTAATTCAATTATAATATCTAGATTTGCAGCCCCTGGTGGTATAGAAGTAGAAACAAGGGGATATCAAGATTTTAAGTCATCTGAGTATTCTCCGTACAATGTATTACCCTATAGAAACCTAACAGTTCAGAAACCCTCCCAGGGCCCTTCTGGCTCCATTTCAGAACCTGCCGGCGGTACTCCCTCCACTTCTCGCGTATATGATATTCACGGGCAGGATTTCGGGCTATATTCACATGCTGCTCGCCATGCAGCGCGCTTCGGTAGAGACTCTTTGAGTGTTGATAACCCGGGAGCTTCCTATGACGAGCTTCCCGCCATGTTCAAGCAGAATAGAAACACTAAAAAGATAATTCGAGGATATGATCGCCCAGAAACTTACAACCAAAACTTAATTACAAACAAATATGGTATAATGTTTAGTGGCTCAACCACTACTGCGCAAAATGCTCATCTCAAGCATAGTGGCTCATTTAAGGATGCCGATGGCAGCACGTGGACAGGTAAGACTTTCACATTAAGTACGTGGTTATATCACCAGTCAGGTATTAGCAATCAGAACGCAATTTTGACTCTTGGCGATGTGGGGGCAACTGTTGGCCCTGCGGCAAATCGCGCTCTCTTGTGGGGAATCGACTCCTCTGAAAGAATTGAGTTCTGGATTCAAACGAGCACAGGAAATAGATGTAAATGGAGGCAAACTGCCGCACTGGCTGCTGACACTTGGTATCATATAGCGGTAACCTACGATGGAACATCAGCAGCAAATGAGCCGACATTCTACTTGAATGGTGTATCGCAATCTATGACTAACTATAACGGCTCGATGACTAGTTCAATGCAAAGTATCAATGAACATGGTGGGGATGGCAATGCATATATTGGTGGTATAAACACTACCGGCACAGCTTATAAACCAATAAGAAGAACTGCTTTGGATGAAATGGCAATCTATAATCAAGTCATGACAGCTGGGGAAATTACAACGCTTTACTCCTCTGGCAAGATTTTAAATCTTACTGCTTCATTTGCGCCCAAGACTGCCTCTTTGGTAACATGGATGCGCTTCGGTGATGTTGCGGGAGATCCAACAATTAACGCATTAATGACACAGAGTGCCGGTGTTGGTCCAACGTTTTATGATCAGATGGGTAAAAATAATTTTGACATTAGAGCTACTGCGTCTGACATCAAAGCACACCTGATTGGTAGCGCTTTAAATACAATACCGACATCAATTGCACCGTCGTATATTCTTGGCACGCGCACCGTTAAGGTAACATACAGTGCTTCTATATACGATAACCTCAACATCCAACATCAGATTCCAAGATCAGATCGCCAATACATGTGGATTTCTAATTCTGTTGTTGATGTATCAGACATTAGATATGCTGGTTATCAATATACTCAAGTCGGCAAGAACTCCCCTGATTTAGTTAATCGTATGCCTTGGAGAACCTCTTCTGCGGGCATTACCCCATACTGGGATTTTGTAAGCAGTTCCAATGCGAACACCGGTAGCTTTTATCAACCCACTAACAGGCTAAATATTGTAATCACCGATCCAGTGGATTTTTCAAATAATACAATTGGCACAACTACAATTGAAAATTATATGAATTATGATCTAATAGGGAGTAGCTCTACTGCCGGCACTCGCCTGCCTAACTATCTTAATCAACTTCTTGCTTCTCGCGGCAGCAATTATGGTTGGGGGTGGAATCGAACACGACAGGCTGATAATAGGATTATTTTAAACCAAAAGGCAACCAATACGCTTGAAATGGTTACGAACACATCAACCAGAACGTCAGCTAGCTACCGCCTACCCCCCATTTCTATGAAGGGTAGAGTCGCCTTGGTAAATTACAATCAAGTTAATCTTTCTGGCCCTGATACTAATGTTTCTTTGCAAATTTCTAATACAAACAACAAAATCTTTTTTCCTGAATTAGACTTAAATAATTATGCAGCCATCAATAGAAGCGCTATCTACAATCCCTTGTTTGAAGTGTTGAAAGTTGTCAAGAAGGGCTCAGTGAGAACTCCAATCAACTGGGTGTTATATTCTCAAAACATTTTCCCATCTATTAGAAACGAATTTGTCAGCTCGTCATCCAAGAGGCTTAACTTTGACAACGGCTATTGGCGTACTTCCAACTTGGAAAGAAGAGAGCTTGGTAACACAAAATTAAATTCATTCGCAGCAGAGGTTAGCCAAAGCAGCTGGGTACTTGATGCTGCATATAATTTCTTAACACGTTCTGCGATTGTGAGAAGTAACTCCGGCGATTCAAGATATTATAACCTGCGAGAGACTCAAGCAGGAGAGTTGCAGAACACATATTACAAATACTATACAGTCCCAGTAACCTTCTTAAAAATAGGAGCCACGTACGCAAGAACTCACGAACTAGACACCATGACATCAGTTGTATCGCCGCAAGGACCGCTTGTACCGGCGACTGGCTCAATGAGGAATAGGGGATCGGCGTCATTTGACGCCGCGGCACTCTTAGATCAGCCTTTTGGTGGTGAAGCTGTGTGGGAAGCTGCAACTCAAGCTGGAAAAATTACTAAGGGCGCCCAAGGACTAACATTTACATCTGCATCTTCAGAGCCATGGTTTGGCACATATGATCTGTTTAATGAGAACATAAAGCTTAAAGCTAAAGGATTTTCTGTTATTCCTGAATATAGAATGAGTGAACATGTTTCAAACTACTATAAATACGGCTATATGAATGAATCTGTTTCAGACATGCTTGAAATTCCTGGAACAATCTTTAACAGCTCCACTGGTTCGTTTTACAAGGACTTTTCTAATACTGATTTCCTTGAAGGATTTTTGGGGATAAAAGCTCAAACAATGTTAAGTGCATCAGAAATTCGTATATCATGCACCGGCGCTATAAAATATAATCCGTATGAAGGATTCTACCCCGCACAAAGAACACAGCAGTTAGTAGCTCAATTTAGTTCATCTTTTATGGATTTCTTCGGCGCGAAACAAAAGTTTCAAAAACCATATATGGCAAGCGTCAGGGGAAGCAGCTATTTCCAATCGAAAATTGCTGGTGTTGTAAAATTACTTACTGATCCCATATTCTCACCGGGCATTTTGTACAACTCAATTAAGTCTGGAATAGCTGTAGATTATCCCATTGTTCATGACTCCACCAAAAGAACAAGTGGCTCTTTTGGCGCAACAGCACAACTCACTAACAATTATGCACTGGTGATTACCGGCTCAACTCGTAAAAATTCGATACAAACAACTGGCTATGCCGGCGGACAATTCTGGGATCGAAGGATACCCTTTGAAGCGATTATTGATCCAAACAGTCACTTACCCGGGTATGATTACCATTGCATGGAAACTCACCCTTCAATGAGCCTTTATACTGCAACCAATTTTCAAAATTCATACGCATTTTTGCAAGCAGGAGGTGATGACATCTATTCTCTCATGGCATCTAATTTCTTCGGGCAATCAACATCCTTCTTCTTAAAGGGTTCAGAATTAACTAAACTTATATCGAAAACTGTAACAGACGATTTACAATTTAAACCCAATGAAGTATACATGTCTAGGATTAAGCTTCGTCGCTCTGACAATGGCGCCAGAACATATAACTATGAGTACGATTCGTTCAGCGAGCCAGCCACAACTAACGGCGCCGGCAGTAATAATAACGATAGTAGCGCATGGGCACTTTTCGGAGCTAAGGTTATATCCAGTGGTTCCGGAAAAGTTTTATCAGATAGCATATTTCCCGTACCACAGGATCCAAAAAGAAATCCGGACTTCCATGAGACGTTTACAATGTACTCTCGTCCGACGGCATTTGGTCCTTCGTGCGCCGGGCGCCCAACTGGTTCCGATGCCACCAGTGGCGCTTTTGAATACGCAGCACTTGATAGTTTTGAGGGATACAACCCAGCATTCACGCCTCCATATACAAATGGTGAAGCATGGGTAGATTTGATTTTCCGTCCGTCTGCTAGCGTGACGTACGACTTAGAAAGAATATTGGCAGAAACAAAAACAGTTAGTTGGAGATTTGATCCCGGCTACCGCGTTGATCCCGTTCTTCAGGCATCAGCATCAGCCAAGCTTACTTTTACTAACTTGTCATCTTCTGCTCTTATCGTCAGCGGAGCAGCATTTACCCTAACATCCACGGATGGTTATACCTTAACCTATGTTGCGCATTCCGGCTCCACTGCCGGCGACTCCGGAAGCTCGGGTATACGGTTTAACTTTATACAACACGCATCTGCAGGTGCTGACGCTTCGTATGCCTTAACCGAGCTTTCGTCGGCTATTAATTCTAATGCCGGGCACAATTTTGCCGGCAATAACACAAAGTTTATCATAAACAAGAATACCACAGATAAGGTTCTGCAACTAACTCAATCAGTCCCGGGAGTTCTTGGAGATAGGGCTATTGAAAGTAATAGTATAGCTAGATCTAGTGGTATTACCAGCTCTAGCTTTTTCAGTAGAGAATCTAAAGCGCCACCACAGCCCGCACTCATTCCGGTACACAAAGCTCTACAACCCGGCGGCAGCTTACAAACATCTCCAGGAAATGATTTAACGGTTCCTTCAATTTACGATGGATATCGAATTAATGTTAACTCGATGCAAGCTACGTCTAGCTTAGACATTTTTGGAGTTGAAAGAGTCTTAGAACAGAAGACTGGAAAATTTGGACAAATTGGCGAGTCGACTAACAAATCTGTTGGTAAAAAATGGATTATTTCTCCCAAGTGGGAATCGCCAATGTTTAATTTTGCGGACAGTGGACTCCATCCAATCAGCGTTGCTGATGGCACACTAACGCTGCCGGTGTATGCTAGCGCCTCGGTTCCCCGCGGGATGTGGCATCAATTTGGTGTAATGCCTTCTGATCCAAAAACAGGAGTATTCATGCAGATTGAGCCCATCCCGGAAATATGGCTTAAAAATCATTATGATGTAACCATAAATCCAAGCCCATATAATAACAAGAACCCAGGAAAAAACGCAGACTCTTCAGAGCTACACAAACGCGCTAAATCCTTAGCTAAATTATGTGGCTTTGATAAGACAAACTCGACACAGCGCTTGGGACAGCTTAAAGAGAGAATGACAGTTAAGGAGGCAGTGGTAGCTATACCATACTTCTTAGAAGCAATGGACAAATTTGAATTAGCGGAGATTTCCGACAAGTCTCCTCAAAAAATGCAACGTAAAAAGTTTGTAACCATTCCTCTCGATCGATTTAACGCTGCCTTAAAAGAGAGTGAAGGCTCGGCAGCAGGAAATTCCCTATCAACCGCTGGAAGTTCAATAAGGAAGTTAGCCAAATCCATGGAAACCTACATATTTCCACCGCAATTTGACTTTTTAAATAATAAAGATATTTCTCCTATGGCTATGTACGTGTTTGAATTCTCTTATGAATTTGACAAAAATGATTTATCTTATATCTGGCAAAACTTGGCGCCGGCAGAATACAAAAAATTAGAATTCCAAGCCGCCTCAATCGCTCATAATTTAGGAAACAATGAAATTCTAAACGAGGATATATTGATGAATCAGAACCTAAGATGGATGGTATTCAAAGTCAAGCAGCGCGCTGACAAAACCTACTACGAGCTTCTCCCGGATCAAGCCGGCTCCTCCACAGATCAAATTGATTTTAAAACTGGTAAGCTTGGAGAGTATAAATTTGGATTTAACTGGCCTTATGATTACTTATCTTTTGTGGAGCTAATTAAGATGGACGTTGATATATTACTTAAAAAGTAATCAATTTAGATAGATATGGCAAAATTTCTCGATAAAAAAGAACAGGTAATCGATTTTCAGCTGACACCTTATGGTGTACAGAGATTATCTGTTGGCAAGCTGAATCCTCAATACTACGCGTTCTTCGATGATGGCATTTTATATGATTCACAATACGCCGGCTTTTCTGAAGATCAAAACCAAACAAACTTTAGAATCAAAGAAGAGACTCAATACTTAGAAGGGATCACCAGATTTGAAGAGATAGAGACTTCAACGCCGCCAGGAGTATACCTAGAAGCAACCGAAGCAGAGTCGCTGATTATACGATCCGATATTGACATATCGCCACCAAAATCATACATGAACCCTAACAAGTATTCTTTTGGCTCCGCCATTGGATCTGCTAAATTCGATGGAGCTAATACTCAAGCAGCACCGGCATGGAAAATTGTAACATGTCAAGGAGATATCGTTAATTCATCACGGATTGATAGCTCAAAGTATAATTTTACGTCAGCTAGCTCCGACATCGAGGCTACTGAATTCAACATTCCACAGATAAACATTAATGCATATTACACTAAATTAGTTAGTGCACCTTCTTCCTATGCCGGAAGAGATACGGTGGGGGATATAATTAGCGAAACCGCTCCTTTCGCCGATGGAAATGTAGTTAAATTAGTTAGAAATGATATTGTAGTATATGCAGAAGAGCAGAACACTGAAATTCTCGCAGAAAATTTTGATATTGAAGTGTTCGAAATGACAGAAACTTCTGTTGATGGTTCAACAATCACTGAACTTGAAAAAAAGTACTTTGAAAAAGAAGTAGAACAGATAATAGACGGAATGATGAAAAGCGCAACCCCAATCGCACCTGCAACACCCGCCCTAACAACAGACGCGGTAGAATATTATTTTGATGTCTTAAAAGATACTCAAGTAAGTGGTAAGATAGCATGTCAATGTGCAAGTTCTTTCAATAGAAGCTCTTATTACATTGATATAGACTATAATTGCGAAAATGTTGGAATAGATGAAGTTTACTATGATATATACGGAAGCGTTACAGTACCAGAGATCTGTGAGCCAACTGCAATCACTGCTGGCGACGAGCCTTGCGAGGACGATGAACAATGACAACTAAAGTTATGTTTCCCTCCTATGACAAGGTGTTAGGTAAAAATTTGCCAACACCGGTGTTCCGTTCGATCGAACTATATACGGTTGCATCCGGCGAGTATGAGTGGGGTGGCGTAGATGATCTTGAAATAAATGCCACACTAAGCATATCTTTGACTAAACCCGACAATGAATTGAGCACGGCACAATTGTTAGAATATTATTTTGATAATATGTATTTGTATGCTTATTTTAGTCCATTTGAAAGCATTAACACGAGATTACAAGAAAGCAACTTAAACTTGAGAGATCTATTCGATGCGTACTCGGACAAAGCCCTGCAGCCATCTAGCTTTTACGGTCCGGGGCACCTTGCCGGCGCCGGATCTGGCGCATCTCCAACCGCAGTATATGAAGATGTTATAGCTTTTCAAAAGCAGCAATTCCTTAAAAAATTCCCCAGTGGTTGGTTTTCTCAGTTCAGTTCCATGTTCGATCACATGCCGGACGAACAAATAGCTGGATACAGTATTGAACAAGCAAGAGTTTTGTTGGAGGATCCGACACGCGAAGCAATACCCGAATTGGGAGTGAACGTAATCTATTATATGTTTTGGGGAGATACTGGTGAAGCCGGCCCTTGGACGTCCGATGATCTCGGAGCCGCTTTCAAAACCTATATGAACAGCGTCTTTCGGTACCCAACAACCAATTACTCCCACATGCGAAACTCTTTGGCGCAGACATTACATCTTTTAGTGCGCGGCGGATATACCGGCGCGAACTACTCCTGGCGCCACAAGATCTCGCTAGCTGACTTTGCAGATCCTGGCAATTCTTACGGCGCCACGATTGTTGAGGGACAACAATACGATGAAGAGGGAAACGAGATTGTTAAAATAAGCGGAATTAATATAAAAACATTTCTTAATACCTCCAATGTCGGCTCTATTGCTTCTCGTTTGAACAATCTAGAAAAAGTTTTTTCCATTGCTTTTGTTGGGCTAGATATCGATCACCTAGGCGCCGCCACGTCTCCCACTGATGAACGCAGCACTTCCTATGGATTTGGAGTACCACATCTCACAGAAGGTGAGGATGGAGCTGTAACTGGCGTTGGTTTCGGGGGTGATGCTGGCATATTCGATTTAATGCCCAGACGATCGCTTTTTAATACTTATTTTGGAAACATAGTCTACGAGCACGTTTTAGATAAGGGAGTAGTGGTAGATAAACCTACCGAGGCTTTCTATAAGATCTCCGATCAAACCCAGTATGATGACATAGCAATTGAAGCATGGGACTCTAGATACTATGCCAATGAGCCAGTAAGTCGTGAAGATATTGAGAAAGAGATGAAAAAAATAATCACCGCGGCATCGGCATTTAGAAAGACAGATGGTGAATTAGATTTAAATTTAAAAAATTTAGAATACATTTTAGAAATTAATAAGAACTCCTCTCAAATTTTTATGTACTTTAGGGATTATATGAGAACCTACAGTAACAAATCCCCGGTTAGCCACTCCGGCAAATTTTATAATAATTTTAAACTTCTTGCAACAAAAATGAATAAAGCTATCATGAACCAAGAGAGGTTGAGTAAGAAAGTTTTCAAAAACACTATAGTTTATGACGCTCGAAGCGCCATAGGGGTTGGCTCAATTGCTAGCTTGGATTATGTAAGCCCCTGGGTATATAGCGGAGCCGAGTTTAATGCTGGCTCCCCAGACAGCCCGAGAGATGGGACTTTTTTACCAACACAGTGGATGAGGTATACTAGCAATGTAGTCTTCAAAACTTCAGAGACAACCGCGGATAGGAAAGAGGATTCTGAGTGGTGGAATATCTACACAATTATGCTCTCTCTGCTAGCCGGCGGCAGTGCCGGTAGGGGAAGCTACAGATCAGGCGAAAGTAAGGAAGAGCATAAATGGGGCGGTGACTCAAGCTTGGAATTTAGGGAGTTAGACATAACCAATTATTTCAACATTGCCGACGCCGCGGCAATTGATGCAATATCGGAATCATGGCACACTACTCATCACTATACTTGGGCAGACTTGTGTGCACTAGCGACTGAACAGACTAACAAATATTTTGCAGCAAACAGTGAGTATGGAATACTTGGTATGCATGATTATGCCTCTGCAGACGGTGCAGGCGGAGGCTATGGATCTTCGGCAGATCACAGAGGTAATCGAGTGGTTATAAACGATGGTTGGTTTTTCTTTGATTGGGAAAAAGCAATGCATACTCAGTCAGCCTTGGCGCAGTTTGTTAGCCCCTCTGCGTTGAATAGGTTTTTAGGATATAGAGTGCCATATCGAGCATTTCCCGTTATATCAGTTGTCCTTGAACGCCGCGGCGCAATTTATCCGTTTGAGGTTCCCACTGCTCGCTGCCAGATGATGTTAGAATGTAGGATGCATACTCCGTATAATGATTATAATCCATCCACCGACTCAATGGTGGGCTCCCCGCGCTCTGCGTACAGCGTGCATGAAGTACGCGGCACACTCACGCCGCACTCAGCGCTGCAGGATTTTGCTTTTGCAGAAATAGACTTCCATCGCCCGGGCGGCGACATAAGTTCGCCGCCAACAACAAAATCGTACTCCTATCTGAAGTTTGTTAATTTTGATACAGTCAATGGTGATATTTACACAGGATTAAAAACACTTAGGAATTTTGCCCCGTGGACGCCAGAATTTCCGTATGTTCCAGTAGCACTTGGTTCGCGTCCTTGCGGGGATTATCGCCTGATGGCATATAACTTTAGAGACATAATGGATGATGATATAGCATATTATAATGCCACAGTGGGCAACAAGGATCCCTCATCGCGATCTAGTTTAGAAACCCGGGCTGCTGACTGGTTGGATGGCTACAACACTACCGGAGAACCATTTGGAGAATACATCGTAAAGGTTGCATGCGAGGACAAAAGCCTAGAAGAAATCAAGAAAATTGAACGTGAATTAGTTCGTCCTGCTATCGAAAGATTTGAGGAATATGCAGCTAGGGCAAACGAGCTATGCAGCTACAATAACATTGAGAATAAATTTAATACTTTCTTTGCAACCGGCATGGAGAGTGTTTACAATGTCGGAACAATGCCTGCATTTACAACTTTTGCCGGCGCGCCTGATAATCAGCCTCCATGGTTTGAAATCCCGTACCTCATAGCAGCGTTTTATTACACCTTTGGTAGGCAGTATAAATCCCCGGATATTAAAAATTATGATTTAGAACAACAAATCCTAGATAATGCAGTAATAATAGCTAAAATGTGTAATCCCCGCACTGGTAGCCTCAATGGCATAATCTCCGTCCGAGCAATGCTGCAAAAATTACAGGATATCCTATTATTACAAGATTCTAGATCTAGAGATAGAATCAGACAAATTGTTGGTGACGAAACCATTACCCATATCGATGACATTTTCGATATGGCATACACCGGCATGTCTGCAGATTCGACAACTTCGACAGATGATATCGACTTTAGCACGTTTGGCGGCACCGTTCCGAGTCCCTGTGCGGTATTTTTTGGAAGCATGAATCAAGATCAGCCTATTTTCGGAGATGTGATGATTGACAACGCGGATATGTTCTTGGATATCGAGGGACTCGAAGAACCACCAGACGTAGATGCGCCCTTCGATCCGGAGGATCATGAAGAGCATGACACCACTTGCTTTGTTGCCGGCACTATGGTTAAGATGGCGGATGGCACCGATAAGAGAATCGAAGATGTAGAAATCGGAGAAACTCTTCTTGGACATAATGGTGTCCTTAATACAGTATTAGAATTTGATCACCCGATGCTCGGCAATCGACAACTCTACGCTATCAATGATGGCAAACCATTCATTACAGGAGATCACCCAATGCGCTCCACAGACGGATGGAAAGCAATTTACCCAGAGGGCACTGAAAATAATGCCAGACATACGGTAGAGCTTCACCGTGATCATGGCGTCGAAACAACTCAACTTTTGCCGGGTGACAAGCTTATCTTGATTGATGGCAACTTGATACAAGTTCACTCGATTACCGCACACGACGCCCAGCCTCAAAGGCTTTATAACTTTATGTTAGATGGAAACCATACATATTATGCTGATGGGTATTTGGTACACAATGCGTGCGCCGGCGACGACGGCCCGGAGGGCGAAGCCGGCGTTCCCATGAAGCAGTGTAAAGATGAGGACGGCTCAATCATTGCCGAGGTAGCCATCACCGCGCCCTGCCCTCCCGGTACCTCATCAGACACAGATATGTTTGAGGTTGCTGCCGACACCGAGGCCGACACCGAAGCCCTCGAAGGATAGAACAGCTCGTTGGAGAACTCACCAGCCCGGGCTTCTGATGATATCATTTTGACAAGAATTATCTATATAAACTAATTATAACTAAACAAGAGGAATAAAATGTTACCAAATGGCTCGACACCTGCTCCTGCATCAAACCAACTGGGACTAGTTCACGCATCGTCTCCGACGGAGCTTATGCTAAGCATGACACAGGATATTTTAATCAACGCGTGTTATCAATATAGATCAAATCCCATCGGGATGACTGTGCCTCTAATGTCGCAAGCTGTTTTGGAAACATTTCAGGTTACAGTTTCCACGGAAAAAAAAGATTTTTCATTAATACAAAAAGCCACGTCCGATGTCAAAATTGATAATCCATTAATAACTGATCCTTCCATAGCCCAACAAAAGCCAGGCTTAGCTGATGCTCAAGAGATGGGAATGACGTTCGACGTCGATAATCCTCTGTTTGAACAGGATGCGCAATTAGCACTAACCGAGGCGCAAAATTTTTCACAATATAGCGTGCTAAACATGGGCTTTTTAAATCTATATACCATAGCTGTGCGCTTCTGCGCTCCTGGGCTTTCGGTGGCTGGAAAAAGTAATATTTATCTGGATACTGAGCAGTTTGACACACGCATAAATATCTCCGGCAAAGGTGCTGCTATAGCTAGGGCAGATGGTAGCGGCTATTACCGCCCCGGAGCAGCATAACGATGAAGAGCACAAGAGAAAACTACCTAGAATACTTTATGCTTCCGGCGCCTGTAAACTCGTTTACTGATGATCCGGACGGTTATACTGCCACTCTTTGGTCTTTTGAAGAAGCTATGTACGCATTTTCTTCTAGTGATATATTGAGCGCTTACACTACGCTGTCGGATGAAGCCAAAGCCATCCGCGGAGGGATCGACGATTACGTCATCATGACAGACGCCTGGATGGACGGCAGCGCCACCGCGTACCACGATGAAACTACTCGCCAAGAAGGGGTGAAGGCATATTCCAGATACGACTTAAATCAATCGGCGGAGAGCAGGGAAGCCATAGGTAACGCTCTCATTTTTTGGCCGCAGCTTATCGCGGCATTAGATGGTGAAACCTCCGCCGCTGATGGTGCTAACTATATTACTAAAATGTCAAATGCTGGCGTTTACTATGCCCCCCCGCCAGTTAATGGCTATGGTTTTTTAAGCACCAGTCGTCCATTTGCCATGGCTGTAAAAAACTCTTTCTTTGCCATGAGCAATACATATGCAACTACCGAAGGTTCAACTGCCTCAAGCCGCGGCGGCGGTACGGCGTACGCAATCGATCCGTGCCCAAAATGCAGTACGATCGGAAGAGCTATAAACGGTTGGCATCAAATGGCGACATTTTACAATGGCATCGACGGCGCCGGTGTTTATAATCCATATGCAGTTGGAACTAGCGATTATTATGTCGGCGACAGCTCAGAAGGTTTATTTTGGGATTCTGATGTCAGAACGGGTTTGACGCTTGCAATGGTGGCGGGGCTCATAGACATGGACACTTACAACTTATTGGTGGATAGACAAGAATTAGAACAGAATACATATGGATCTGCAGCCTTTACTTCTTTCTATATTTATGAAACTTGGTACGGAGTAGCAACAACGTTTAGTGTTAGCGATGCCGGCTGGCAAGATGATCTATTCGCATTCTCATATTATCACCCCGCCGCCTATGCCGGCATACTCAAATATGATACAAATGCCCTTATATCTGGGGGGTTTCCAGACGCATCGACAAGCACAGCTGCCGAATCTTATGCATATGGTTCCGGAGAATATGAGTGGATTCACGCTGAACATGATGCTTCAAGATCGAATGTTCCGTATTTTCCAAAGGTATACAGATCGAGTACTACGGATTCGATCGCCGTACGAGATGCTATCTTTGGCGGCTCAGGCCCAACGTCCGTCGCAGTTAATGTACACTCTGGGGCAACAGACTCAAGCATGGGTGATGCCCCGGCAATAGTTATTGGTGATATTTACCGGCGCTTTCAACTGTGGAGTGATAGGAACGACAGCACAGGCGGGTACTATGATCGCATAGGAACTTACTCTAAAGCGAAGGGATTCCTAACAAATAAAGCATGGGTTTTACAAAACACACTGTCAGTGTGGAATGGTAAATTGGAGCAAAAAGTGCACCAGCAGATAACTAAAAATCTAGATATAGATCTCATGCATCCCGTGGGAGGGGCGGATGCGCCTGGAGGCACATCTTATTCTCCCTCCTCTCCCTCAACTGCACCCATGACAACTACCGGCGGTTCTGGCGCCTCGTCTTATTCTTACTAGGAAATCATATGCCACTCATTAGTTACAAACATATAACTCTCATAAGTCCGGACTTATTAGATACCGGATCCGATAGATTAAGATTGGCTCTAGGGAATAGCTGGCACTTTGAGCAAGAGATGTCTCCAGCCTTTCCCGGAGGTATTCAGCATTCTTTATTGCAACCCTATCGCTATGGCGGCATCGATTACACCTCTGCAGATCCCATAAGAGAACTTAAAGCATATCGCATAGAAACCGATCCTAATTATGAACCATTCGGATATCCTCGCGCAATAGAGAGTTTTGAGATGAATACTTATAATGTTACGATGATTAATCAAAATGCATATGTGCCAAATTTTAAAATACCAATTAGGTTTTATGCTGATGCTGCAAATTCTAAGGGAGATTTGTATTGGAACAAATATTGGCTAGGCGGGATACACGGTGACGAAGTCTTCACCCCTTTGATAAACGAAAGCACAACCTTCTATCCAATACGCGCCACGATATGTTTGCCATATTGGGAGGCTCCACTTGAAAAAGATGATTTTAATCCAATGATCGGACAGGAAGCCAGATTTAGAACGTTTGGAGTAAAAGCTCATTACGATAGTTATGACGAACACGTACAATCTAGGATTGATTACGAAAGCGAATTGCCTGAGACATTATTACCTAATTATAACTTTACATTAGACGTGCTACAAAGCGACTATGACTTTGACACGAGTGCCTATACTGATTACTATGGTTTTCCTGCTTACGAGTCTGGCATGCCTGTATCTGCCGGCAAGTACACGCCTCAAGAGAAAAACCTAAGAGACTGGTATTTTCAGGATTCCTTGCACACATCAAGATCCGCGGCAAATTATAAAAACATATATTTTGGCACCCATTGGCCCATGTTGTGGGGAGAAGAGTTTCTAACCAAGTCGCGAGAGAGTGCGGCTAGACATCAAGAAAATATAATGTTTGATCAATATTATTATCAATATTATACAAAGACACGCACAACCGGCTGGGAGTCTACACCTACATATTTCCCCGCAAACTGGAGGAACCAAAACCTCTTGGCTTCGTCAAATATGTACAATGTGACTGTAGAATTTACGCCTTCGAAACCTGAGTTTTTTGACACTGAGGGAGATCTCGGCTTAAAACTCACAGGCATACCCACGTTTGAGCATGAAGCCATCGAATCGCGAGGAAAAAATATAATCAGAGACATCATCGAAAAAAATGAATTTTCTCCTAAGTTTTTAGAAATTTTAAAAGATATTGATGAAGGTGCCCTGCCAGATTTTTCAACTAAAAATACAAAATATCCCACTATTAAACATTATGGTGCCATCAATGATGAACTCAAGGAAGCAAGTGTTTATGTGGGCGGAGGGAGCTACGAAACTCACCCTATCGCACCTGTTGCAACACAAGTTGATGAGCGCTCTTATAAATCGTTTAATTGGCTTGATATGCTGGCATACGTTTATAATAATCCAACGTCCGGCATGAATGATAATTTTATATTCTTAGGTCCTCCGGAAATTCGACACCACACGACTGTTCCTGACAACACAACATATCGCTATATTGATACTACATCAACCTTGTCTGTTCTAGACGCAACCATGGATCAGCTTGGACAGCTTTATGCTCCGCTGTTTGAGGCGCTAAATCAAAATAAATATTATACACACTCTGATCTGGAATTCTCCTCGCCTAGTTCGCTGTCAGCTACGCTTAACTCTGAGTTAATGCAGGCGATTAACCAGTCTAGCGCTCACCCTATTGCATATAGAATTGATAAATTTGAAGCAACACCGGAAGGCCGCCCAACTGGCGATCCCATTCAGAAATTTTGGATGTTCAATTCTAAAAATATCGCGACAAAAATGAGCTTAATCGATAGTCAAGTAAAATTTGGAAAACACTACCTTTATAGATGTACGGCATACGTGGCAATTATTTCGCACCAATATAGATATTCAAACTTGAGATTGACTAAACAGATAGGAAAATATGACTTGTCCGGGACAGGGGTTCCAGATTCGTATTGTGTCCAGTTCTACGATCCCTACAATCAATTAACAGCAGATCAAACGTTTGCTTCTAAGTTATCTTCCCCAGATGTTGCTTCTGACGTTACATACCAGACAACAGGGTTATCAGAGTACAACTTGGTAGCTACTCCGTCGCAAGATCTTATAAACTATCCTCAAGCTGCTGATATCTTTTTGAACGTTCAACCATGTATTAAGATTGTACAGATCCCATTTTTTGAAAAAACTTGCGGAGTATACGATAATCCGCCAAGTGGCATGTCAGTGGAGCCGTTTCACTTTATAGACGACAGCAATCGTATTGGCTTCTCGGTGAAAGGAGATCCCTACAAGCCTTATTTCTACCCTTCCCTGTTGAAACAGAGCGACAAGCAGCAAAAGATAAACTACCTCAGTTCTAGGGAATTAGCAGCTAGTCAATATGTAGATACTCATTCTCGCTCCCCATCGCGATATTTAGAAATGTATCGGATTTCAAAAAAGCCTACATCTTTTTATGACTTTGGAACTAGCATGGTAAGCAGAATAGACTTGCGAATCCCCAACGAAGAGTATAACTTAAAAGATTATATTGCAGTCGACAAGATAGTTCCCAACAAGACATACTATTATGTGTTTAGGTTTATTAGTGAAAATGGTATGCCATCCTGGCCTTCATCAATTATAGAAGCTCGCCTTGTTAACGATGGGGGGTATATTTATTCGCTATTTGATCATTTTGATACATCAGAGTTTATAAAAGATCCATTTGCAAATCCCACAACTTCGTTTAAGAAGCTCGTTCATATAGAGCCCAACATACAGCAGCTGCAGTTTGATACGTCTGGGGCAGATTTTACATTGCCGGCAAACACACAATTAGATAATGTGCAATTAGGAGTAAGCGAAGAGAAATTATGGGATAAGAAATTTAAAATACGTTTAACTTCTAAGAAAACAGGTAAAAAAATAGATCTAAATGTAACATATGTTGTAGACGCGGTGGATATGAGTTCTACCCAAGATAGTTATCTGAACCCGGATGATACCACCGCCAAGCGCACCTTTATCCACAGCTCTACTAGCTAACTTAACAAATGGAAACTAATTAATATATGGCATATTTAAAAACTAGCGACTCAATAGTCATTCATGCAACCTTAACAGACAAGGGTAAGAAGCTGCTTTCTCGTGGAAATTTTAAAATAGCTAAATTTGCTTTCGGGGATGACGAAATTGACTACTCTCTTTTTGACGTCGCCAGAAGATACGAAATGGACGCAGAAGCGGGCTATGAGCCGGCTCTGTTAAACTCACTACCATTTGAAGCTTTCAGGGATTCGCATGCAAATATTCAATACGGGCTCGATTCACATGATGCCTCGATATTGCATTTAACTCCAGAAGAAATAGAAGACATGGGTGGGGAACACCTACATGCTTCTATTTTATATTTGCCAGTATTAAAAGTAAATTCTAAATTAACAATGAGTCCCACATTAAGCGGCGCCATTCATTATCTCTCAGTAAATGACGAAACAACTCAGAAACTTGATTCTATACAGGATTTTAAATTTTTGACAACAAATAAGTTAGAAAATGTTAAATTTGTAGTAGAGTCTGGTTTGGATATACCACCAGGGGAGTCTGTTGCACCGTCTAGGACAAATCGTCGAGAATTAATTTTAGAAAAATATCTTTTAGATATGGATTACTTTCTGTATGCAGATAATAGGCTTATAACGAAAATGTGTGGAATACAGCAGACGTCAGAGTTTAAAAATTTTCCTTCTAGTAAAGCTATAGTTAATTTCACAACCGCCCAGGAATCCCCTCCGGTATCATATCAATCAGAATTTGATAATTATGCCACATACATTACCAAGGGAATTCCAAATCACATGTATTCATTCCCCGAGATGGCAGGGTACTGGTCATATTTTTCTAATCGATCTTCGTCTTTTGACGGTCCGCGCGGCAGCGTGGTTGCGTTTAATCCACTCATTAACGAAGAATTAAAGGGTACCTCAACGTCTGCTCGGGACTTTAGATACTCGGATTTTGGAGAAACTGAACAAATAGTTTTTAGTGAATTGCCCACAAGCAAGTTCGATTATATAGATACTACTATTTACATTATAGGTGCGACATCCAACGCGCGCCTACGGATACCAGTCAGGCTAATACGCTACGTTGGAATATAAATTTTAAAATAAAACAAGAATATAGTAAACTCTTTGTATGAAATTTACTATTTATTTAGTTAAAGAGGAAAATAAATGGCTTTTTTAGATAATTCAGGCGACATCATACTCGACACAGTTTTAACCGAAATAGGTAGAAAACGAATGGCAACTGGTAATTTTAATATTACTAAATTTGGCTTGGGTGACGACGAAATTGATTATAACTTGTATGATAAAAACAATGCGTCTGGATCCGCATACTACGATTTGGAAATTTTGCAAACACCTGTTTTCCAAGCAGTCACTGGTGTTAACGCGAATATAAATTATGGCTTAGTTTCGTACACGAACACTAATTTACTGTATTTGCCGATAATGAAGAGGAATACTCTTATCGCGAATTCGTGTGCGCAAAGAAATAATGTATTCTATCTCGCCGTTAATGATGGAGGTGTCACTTCTACCGCCCTTCGGGATGCGTTCGGTGGTGTTTCCGGCGGCGGCGATCGCCAACTCCTAGTGTCAGAGCAGCTCAACGGCACCTGCATAGTCATGGAAACCGGATTAGATACTACCGAACTACTCGCCACTTCGGCAAACGTAGCCACCTACGTCGCCGGAAATGGTTTAAGAGACTCAAGCTTTCAAGTGTCTGTAGATACTAGATTTATAACTCAAGTGCTTGGGCCAGCTGCGGGAGATCGCTTTAATAATGCCGGTACTGGCGGAGCACCAGAGATCCTGACAACGCTGGAAATGGTTCTCCCTGTCGGCGCTAACCCCGGTATGCAGCATTATTCGGTAGCTCAAATTAGAGCAGTCCCCAACGAGGTGGTATATCGTGTTGCCGACACAACTGCGGACACCACAATTTCTGTTATCGCGGGCCCTAGATCTGGAGTCACTTTCATAAATTTTTCCACTGCAACGCTAGCAATTACAGATTTTTCTCGATATGGTAAGACGGGACAATCAATTTCAGGCGCCGCAGGAACCTATAGATATATCGACACCATGGTAACTGTCATGGGATCCGCCGGCAGCATGGATCAATTACCAATCAGAATTATACAAAAAGAATAACGGAGTTTATAAATGCCAGTAAAAAGTTTTGAAGCTATCAACCCAACAACAGATGTGACGTCTACGCGTACGTTCCTACACGAAGTGATCCCCATTACAGGTTCTATCGTGAGTGGGACTTACGCCGACGCGAACATTAAAAATTATACCCATGGGATGTTCCAGTCAGTATATGATTATCCATATTTGAGTTCTTCCGCAAACCACATCTTTGATTTGGCATGCGCATATGCCGGCACTTCGGTGTTATCTTCGAGCACTGCAACACAGAACTCAAAAAAGATCAACATGTACAACGAGTTTGCTCAAGTACTTCTCGGATACACAGGTTCCAAAAATCAAGTTCGGTATTTTGAAAGCGACTTGGCATTAGATCAAACGGGTTCGATGAAGGAAGTTTTCTTTGTCAACTTATCGCGACTTCTTACCAAAGATGAAATCAAGAAAGGCTCCTTTAGGCTTTCGCTTTCTACTTCTAGCTGGGCAACACCAGCCGCCGGCGGGAGAACCCTGGGAGACTACCATGCTAAAGTAGATGGAACCGGTGTTACAAATACTCCCGGTGGTGATTATGGCGTCCTTTACGACAATACCTCCGCGTCAGTGGGAGATAGTGGCTATGGTGTTGTATTCTATCAAGCTGGAATTGCAGTTATAACAGCGTCGTTATTCCAAAAAACCGGAACAGAGTTCAACCAAGATGACAATGCGACATATGACGTCGAGCAATCTCTTGTTTCCGCATCTATCACCGGATCCCTAAATGCGCTACGACACAGAATTCAGAACATCTCGTTCAATAATACAACAGAGATTAATTCTACAATCTACTTCTGCCGCGCACCAGCAAACAAGTTCAACTACAGTTCCAATCCGACATACACAACGGGTAGCAAAATTCGAATCAAGAATATCGCCTCAGATAATCCTGTTTCGTACATCACAACAGTCGGATTATACAACGCTGCAAACGAATTATTAGCAGTGGCGAAACTTTCTGAGCCAATTAAGAAAAGTGTTGATAACGAGTTGACAATCCGCGTTAGATTGGACTACTAAAATGCCTTACCGTAAGTTCGGTAAAAATGATGTTTTAATAAACACAATGAAGACTCACCCAAAAAGTGAGTTCTTTATTTATAGTGGAAATATTTTCTACAACAATCGTACCTTCCACCCAGGAAAGTTCCGCACGGCGCCAAACAACGTCTATATGACGCCCCCCGGATATGTCAATTTATATGAGTATAATATTGATAGAGTGTCGGGTAGCAATAATTTAATTTACCCTTACTTAGTTAAAGACGGTTCAAGAGCCACGTTTTTCATAACGTCATCGGCAACCAGAGACGACACAATGGATACCTATGATGCTGCGGAATACGGAGATCTCTTTATAGGCAGTTACCCCCAGTATGCTAGCATAAAAAGAGAATATATAACAAGCCCTTCGGGATCGTGCAATGGACAAACAAAGGCGTCTTGCGGACACAACATGAGTTATTGGTCTTTAAAAAATACCTTAAATCACTATGGTGCCCTGAGTCCTCATTACCTAGTTAAATCAGATCTTGATGGAGGCTGGAACAAAGACACTCAGACATTAAATTTGATCCATATTCCTTCGATATTTTATGGTTCTAAAATTCGACCCGGAACCGTCTCTCTAAAGTGGTATTTAACAGGCTCCCTAATTGGAGAATTGAGAGATACCAAGGAGAATGGAGAGCTGATACAAGTATCCGGCTCGTATAGTGCGTCAGCCGAAACTAATATAGGAAAGGTTGCCGGAGTTGTGCTTTATGATGAGGGGTTCATATTGCTCACAGGATCGTGGCCAATGAGCACAAAAAACGTAAGATTAGACAATAGATATCCAAGTCTTGCACAATACCCACGGTGGCGTTATTGGGGGTTTGGTGCACGCGATGGTATGACGTGGAATGATTCAGACTCATCTGGTTCGCTAAGTGCCTCTTTCGGTTTAAATTTTGAAGGCATTAACAGAACTGAAGTTATGACGATGTATACGCATGCCCCTCGCGGTGAAGTAAACTACTCAAATAATCCAACATTTCTAAAGTACAACCAGAGAGCCATGGCATTCACATCCTCTCACGTATATGAAGAAAATAAAGAAAGACTCATAAAAAACACAGTATCCTCCAGTTTTACAGGATATGATGAAAAATTCAAACGACAAGTGTATATTAACAAAGTGGGTGTTTATGACGAAAACAAGAACCTCATCGGTATAGCAACACTGGCAGATCCTGTATTAAAAGAAGAAGCTGAACAATTGACGTTTAAAATTAAGCTGGACATATAATATAATAGAGATATGATTTTAGGTGTAGATGTATCAACCAGCATAACTGGTTTTGCTATTGTGGCAGATGATCAATTGGTTTATTATGATTCAATTGATTTGCGGAAGCATAAAAATGTTTTTGATAAAACAATCGCGATAAAAGAGAAGATTTTAGATTTGTATGAAATGTACCAATTAGACAATGACGACTCTATGTCCATGGGCAATTCAGAATACCCAATCAAACACATCTACATTGAGCAGCCCTTTACATTTTTTAATTCTGGAGGATCTTCTGCTAAGACAATGGCAACTCTACAAAAGTTCAACGGCATTGTATCTTGGTTAATATTTGAGATTTTTGAAATTCGCCCTGAGTATGTCGGCGCCACATCAGCAAGAAAACACGCAGGGATTAAGGTGCCACGTGGACAGAAAGCAAAGCAAGTAGTATTACAGCACCTTTTAGACACAGAGCCGGCTTTCAAGATAGAATATACAAAACACGGAAATCCAAAACCAGAGTCGTATGATCGCGCCGACGCAATAATTGTGGCGAAAGCCGGCTGGGAAATTGAGAATTAAAGGTTGACACTCCTTAAGAAAGGTGTTATTATATAAAAGCATTTTCATTGCAATGAAGGAGAAAAAATGCAGGCAAAAAACGGAAGCATGGTTAACGTGCATTACAAAGGTACCCTCAAGGATGGCACTGAGTTCGATAACTCTCACAAGAGAGGAGAGACACTTAGTTTCCAAATTGGTTCGGGTAGAATGATTGCCGGGTTTAACGACGCGGTAGTTGGTATGAAGATAGGACAGACAAAGAGTGTTACCTTGTCTCCCCTGGAAGCGTACGGTCCTCGGGTTGAAGAGGCACAGCAAGTTGTTCCACGAACAGCGTTCAGAGATGTCGACAACTTTGAAGTTGGCGGAATGGTGCAGGGAAATGGTCCGCAAGGTCCATTCTTGGCTAAGATTAAGGAGCTGGCAGAAGAGTCAGTGACTCTTGATCTTAATCACCCTCTCGCTGGCGAAGAGCTTAAATTTGAAATTGAGCTTGTGTCTGTCGACGAAACAGCAACATCCTCAGAGTAGGGGTTGCGTGACTGATGGGGTGGCGAAGAAAGTAGATTGTTACTTTTTTCGCGCCCTTATCGCATTTATAGAGTCACAAGTTTATTTCGGCTTCGGTAAACTATATATTGTGACTAAAAACATCTTGACATCTTCTGTGCGTCGTGATACCTTATATACGAGGGCACATGAACAAAAAGGAAGCAAAAAAGGTATTATATGAAACTCTTGGCACATACTACGATAAAGGTGAGGAACTACTTTTTTCGTGTCCTTCATGCAATCATCACAAAAGTAAATTCTCTATTAATTTGGATAAGAACGCTTATAAGTGTTGGGTTTGTGATTATCGGGGTAGGAATATTAGGCGCGTTATTAGGCGTTTTGGTACCTATACACAACTCGTTAGCTGGAACCAATTATCAGACGAAACAGATCTTCAGAGAATTGATGATCTCTTTATGGAGAACAGCGTCAGTCAGAGCAAGATTGAGGTACAACTCCCGGCTGAATTCCTGAGCTTGGCAACAACGCCAGTGCCCGCAACAGGCGTACGCGCTTTCAAATATTTAAAAACAAGAGGTGTTACCGAAGCTGATATCCTTAAGTGGAAGATCGGCTTTTGTTTTAGCGGAGAATACCGGAATAGGATCATTATCCCCTCATTCGCCGAGAATGGCGATTGTAGCTACTTTATCGCGAGATCCTATACTGGAGACTCCTATAAGTATAAAAACCCAAGAGCATCCAAGGACGTGGTGTTTAATGAACTATTTATTGATTGGAACAAAGACTTAACTATAGTCGAAGGAGTATTTGATGCTTTGGTTGCCGGGAATGCCGTACCGATACTTGGCTCAACTTTACGTAAGGGATCAGATCTGCTGTACCAGATCGTGCGAAACGACACCCCGATCTACATCGCCCTCGATCCAGACGCCGCCGCAAAAGAGCGCCGGATTATTAAGATGCTACTGGAATACGATATCGAGCTTTATAAAATCGATGTTTCCGGATACGAAGATGTAGGCTCGATGCCTAAAGAGGTGTTCGCGGAAAGAAAGAATAACGCAGCCTTTATCGATAGAGACAACTATTTACTGTTGAATTTGCTATCAGCAGTATGAGGAACCCACATGAAAATTACAAAACAAGAATTAAAAGAGATTATTCTAGAAGAAGTAGAAAATATGGACGAAGGACTCTGGGATCAGCTTAAGGGCACCTTTGCCGGTGTTGGTTCTGCCTTAACATCTCCACTTGGTTCAGTCGGACAAGGTTATCGCCGCGGCAAAGCAGCCTCAGTTTTGAGATCTGCTGCCATTGATGTCAACAAGGTAAGACAAGACTTCGTTGGCAACATTGAAGGGCTGTTTAAGTCTGTATTCTCAGACGTAGCCAAGGTTGACTCATCAATGGGTCCGGTAGTAGAAAAGTGGAATGAGGCGATCGCCATGATGGATGAGGTATCCGATACTCTGCAGGAGTTGAGTGTTCAGGTTAAAGCCAAGGCGTCAACAGGACCAAGAGATGACTTGAATGTGCAGGTTGCTGAAAGCGAGGATTTTCTCGGAGATGTAGAATCTACTGGCGAATGGACAGACTACACAATTACACAGCTTCAGAAGAAGAAAGACGCTTTAATGAAAAAAGAAAAAAGAACGGCAGCAGAAGTCAAAACAGTGCGACAATTGAACTTTGCCATCAACGCAAAGCAGGGCGACTATAAAGAAAAGAAATGAGAATCACTGAATCTAAATTAAAGCAGATTATCCGGGAAGCGACTGAGCTTCGAATCGTGAAGCAAACGATTACGGAAGTTGTAGATGAGATGCAAATAGATCTCACAGAAGAACAAAGGATCTTGCTAGAACAATCAGTCTTAGACGCCATCAAGTCTGCCGCCAAGAAAGCAGCCCTTCCGATTACAGTTATGGCGGCATTAGCGTTCGGTAGTGAGATTGGAGCGAATCTTCAAGATCTAGAAGGGGTGGGTGTATCGCCGGCTGCAGCAGAACAAATTAGCAATGCCATCGATGCTGGGCAAAATATGTCCAAGGCACGTGCCAAGTTTATCCAAAAAGCAATTGACGATAGCTCGCGAGAAGGAGAAATCCCTGCTGATTTAGCTAAGGGTGTCGGCGCCGATGACGCAAAAGATATCGCGATGGATCGTCTTGAAGCTGAGTTTGCTTCTGTTGGTGACATTGAGAGCACTGGACAAGCACAACGAACGGCAGATGGCTATCAGTATATTTCTTATGTTCCATATGATAGTCTGCCAGATGGGTTTAAAGATACATTTACCCGCGGCGCCGAAAAAGAAGATTTAAAGCAATACTACCAAACGATGGATGTGCAGGATCTTGCTGACTTGGTTAGGGATTTCAATAAATGGGGCTCAGAAGGGCAGGGAGATTTCTACGATTCAGAATCAACCGGAACCCAGCTTCTCCCTGCATCCTGGTCGATAGCCTATAAGGCACTACAGGATAAAAATGCTGAACGTGGCGCCAAGGGCAAAAATACTTTTAAAGAAAACGCTTGACAGTGCCACCCTAGGGTGATATAGTATATGTATAAGGGAGGCACTTATGCTTGGTTTTACTATTGATACACTTTTGAGAGCAATTTTCATCTACACTTCGTGGTATGGATTTAGTGCTCTCGCTTGGATGATGTTAAACTAGGAGAATTTGTGAGCATTAAAATTGCGCACGTTTCGGATATCCATGTCCGAAAATTGAAGTACCATAAAGAGTACCGTGCAGTATTTGAGCAGCTTTATGAAAAGCTGAAAGAAGAGAAGCCAGATATTATTGTTAATACTGGTGACACTTTTCATACTAAACTTGATTTGAGTCCCGAGGCGATTCGCATGATGAGTGATCTGTTTGTCAACTTGGCAGACATAGCGCCATATCATATAATTCTCGGTAACCATGACATGAATCTGAAAAACAGTGGCAGGCTAGATGCAATAAGCCCCATCGTCGATAACCTACAGCACCCTAATATTCATTTTCACAAATATTCCGATGTAATCGAAGTAGCCAAGGGAATCGATCTGCACGTATTATCTATTGTAGATCCAGAAAACTGGCAAGAAACACTGCCCACTGATCGCACAAATGTTGCTCTCTATCACGGCTCTGTTGTTGGTTCAGTTACTGACACTGGATGGATGATGACACATGGTGACATCGACATGGAGACGCTTGAGAAGTATGACTACGGGCTTTTGGGAGATATCCATAAGACTAATCAGAAAATAGATAATGATGGCAGGGCACGGTACCCTGGTTCCCTTGTCCAACAAAATCACGGAGAGTCGAACGATAAGGGTTATCTTATCTGGGACATCCAAGACAAAGATAACTGGGATACACGCCACGTTTCACTTGTGAATCCAAAGCCGTTCATCACCATCGAACTTACTCGCAAGGGTAGGATGCCAAAGAATATTTCTATTCCGAATGGTGCTCGTTTGCGGCTTGTTAGCAATAACAATCTTCCATTAGATGTAATGCGAAGAGCTGTTGATATTGCAAAGCACCGGTTTAAGCCCGAAAGCATATCTTTCCTCAATAGAGCATCTGGTGAGCGGGGCTCGGTAGAAGGGCTAACTGACGACTTAAAGACTGAAAATCTTCGTGATATAGAGGTTCAAGAAGAACTTATTGATGAATACCTCATAGAGTACGAAGCAACCCCTGAGACATTAGAGAAGGTGTATGAACTCAACAGAAAATATAATAAGATGGTTGAAGACAGCGAAGATATTTCAAGAAATGTTAATTGGAAATTAAAGAATTTTCAATTCGATAACTTATTTAACTATGGAGAAGATAACAATGTTAACTTTGGTGAACTTGGGGGCATTGTCGGGATCTTTGGTAAAAACTTTTCTGGGAAAAGTTCTATTATTGATGGCGCTCTTTGGACTATTTTTAATTCAACCTCAAAAAATGAGCGCAAGAATCTCAATGTTATTAATCAAAACAGGGAATACGGATCTGGTAAAGTAACAATTGAAATCGGAGACAAAGAATACACAATTGAGCGGAGATCCGACAAGTATACCAAGCGCCTTAAAGGCGAAGAAACCCTTGAGGCAAAAACTGAATTGAACTTTGAGGTATTCGATCCGGTAATGGGAGAAACACAATCCCTTAACGGCTTGACTCGTACGCAAACAGATGCTAATATTCGTAAGCACTTTGGCACTCTCGATGACTTCTCAGTCTCGTCGCTGTCATCCCAGCATGGGGCACTGGCTTTTATCGATGAAGGCTCGACGCGACGTAAAGAAATCATAGCTAAGTTCCTAGATCTAGAGCTTTTTGAACAAAAGTTTAGATTAGCAAAAGAAGACTCTGTTGATTTGAAAGGCGCCCTGAAAAGACTAGAAACAAAGAATTACGATGAAGAAATTGAAGACGCCCAAGACAACCTGCAGGCGACTAGATTGCAGTTGCAAGAGCAGCAAGAGCGCTGTGTTATTTTAAAACAGGATTTAGAGGCATTAAATGGTTCTTGCACTGAAACTCAAGAGAAGATTAACTCAATACCTGCGGAAGTTATAGACATCGTAGCGATAAGCACCGAGATCAGGAATAAGGAAAATCAAGTAACATCTTTGAAGTTAAAAATTGGCGATTGTAGTGATCAATTAAAGGTTAAGCAGGGAGTTTACCAAAAGGTTATATCGTTTTTAGAGGATTTTGATTTGCAACATTACCAAGCGGTTAGTCAAGAGATTCAAGAAAAACAAAAAGCACTTTCAAATGAGGAATCATCAATTGATAAGCTAATAGAGAGGAGAGAAGATGTACTGAAGAAGGAGCAACTCTTAAAAGAGATTCCTTGCGGTACCTCCTTCCCAACATGCAGATTTATTCGCGATGCGCATGTAGCAGTTGCCAACAAGTCCAGCCTAGAAGAGGAACAGAGAACTACGCTGTACCTTATTGAACAGCTGCAAGCCGACATTGGCAAGCTCGATCCGTCGACGATAGAAACACAACTAGACAGGTACTATAAGATTGAAAGCAGCAAGCATTCAGTGTCTTCAGAGATCGCTGATCTGAATTTGGAGATAGAGAGAAATAAAAATTCTATCCACACTGTTGATGCAGAACTTGTTGAACTGCGCACCAAGCGCGACGAGTACGAACAAAACAAAGAAGCGATAGAAAATCTTGAAGTACTGCTAGCTCAGCTTAACGAATGTCACTATAAAATTAAAAAGACTAATCAGGACATCGAGCGCTGTGAGGTTACGACTCTTGATTTTGTTAAAACGGTTGGTTCTCTGGAACAAAAGGTTGAGAATGTAATAAACCAAAAAGATGAATATCGTGAATTACAGAAGGAGTTTGCAGCATATGATTTGTATATGCACTGTATGCATTCAAACGGAATTGCATACGATATTATTAAGAAGAAGATTCCAGTAATCAATGAAGAGATTGCAAAAGTTCTTGCAAATATTGTAGATTTTGAAGTCTTCTTTGAGGCATCTGGAAATAAATTTGATATTTTTATTAAGCACCCCCAATATGATGAGCGTCCTATCGAGATGGCTTCCGGCGCCGAGAAATCTTTGTCGGCGATAGCTATCCGTCTAGCACTTTTAGGAGTGTCATCTCTTCCGACAGGAGATATATTTGTACTCGATGAACCGGGCACGGCGTTAGACGAAGAAAATATGGAGGGTTTTATTCGGATTTTAGAACTAATTAAGGTGTATTTTAAGAACGTTTTGTTGATCTCGCACCTTGATTCACTCAAAGATTGTGTTGATATGCAAGTCGTAATTGAAAAGAAAGACGGATACGCAAGAGTAAATCAATAGGAGATTACAAAGTGAAAGTAACCAAGAAACAACTTAAACAAATTATTAAAGAAGAGCTTGAAGCAGCATTAGACGAACGGCTCGGTAATATAAGTGCCAAGTTTAAACAGGATGATTTATCACAAATGCCTTCAAGACAATTATATAAGCTTGCCGGCAATATCAACGTAGCTCTGGGTAACTTAGGAATTGATCCGACAGATCCCGATACCGATTTTGCCTCAACCCCAGAAACTGATGAGCTTATGAAGCAGCGCCGTGATGTTGCAATCGCTATAAAGAACAGCGAACGCGACTCTGGGGCTCGAATTAAAGGAAGTTTTGAGTAAATCAATAGGAGATTACAAAGTGAAAATTAGCAAGTCACAACTTAAGAATATTATCAAAGAAGAGATAGAAAAGGTTTTAAGCGAAGCACAAACGAGATATTATGAACCAAGGGAGGTAGAACAATACTTGCCAAAAATATATGATGAATTCGGACCTTACATTGAAGACGGGGATCTAACCATCGCATTAAAAGTTGGCAGTGGTAAACATTTTTACAAAATTGGAGATGGACAATTTAAACCTACCGGAAAGATTTCAAACGACACCGGCGGCTTGCCGGAAAAGGTCGAGGATATCAGAAAAGCGCTAGAAAAGATACCAGAACCAGCCATAGAACCCCACCTTGAACCTGATTTTGATTTATAAGGAAATAACAATGTCAAACGAAAACGATAACAA
>Ga0206125_10001106_pt1 | contig 32884 bp, 31 predicted proteins | sample Helgoland_Spring_4_FD_148598 | JGI IMG/M metagenome (GOLD analysis project Ga0206125, IMG submission 148598) | Pelagic subsurface seawater microbial communities from Kabeltonne, Helgoland, North Sea - Helgoland_Spring_Bloom_20160331_1 | ecosystem: Environmental > Aquatic > Marine > Epipelagic ... | reverse complement strand
CAGTAGCAGATATTTCTAACTGAGTAGTCTCAGTAGAACCTGCTTCAGCTATAAATTTAAAAAGACCGTTAGCTGCATTATCTCTACTAACTAACTCAGCTACACCGTTGTTTGAACGTAACTCAACAAGTTTGTTTGTCCCGTTGGAATCGCTAAGAATCAATTGCGGATCGTTAGCAGTCAGCGACATTGTGCCAGTGCTGTTAATCGCCATTCTTGCACTAGTCGCGCCGCCAGTTGCTTGTGTCTCAAAAGTTATTCTGCCGCTATCTGTTGCACCATCTTGTGACGCAATAATCTGAACTAAGTTTGCGTCAACATCTACGTTACCAAATCGGATAGTTCCTAAATCATCATTGTTAGAACCTGCTGTTCTGGTAAGACCCAGAATTGCACCACTAGCATCGTCAGCTTGTATGTTACCAAATGTTGGCGTGATTCCCACACCAAGATTAACAGCACCGTCAGATGCGTTTTGAACAATAAACATACCGTCAGTGCCACCGTCAGATGGTTGCCACTGCATCATCTCGCCAGCACCGTCTGACTTGATAATGGGTTCGTTTTCTATATGTGTTCCGGCTGCAATTGTGCGGTCAACATTGACCGTTACACCAGCACCACCAAATAATGAAGCTCCCATATCTGTTTATTCCTTATTTAAACTCAACTAAAGCAAAAGAATTTGTACTAGGGTGAATTGAAATTACTCCAGTGTAAGAGTCAACATTCAGTGTTCCTCCAGTACCCGCTAAACCATTATTATTAGCTACCTCAAAATGATAATCACTAGCACTAGCTCCAGTGCCAAGCTTAACAAATAAATCAGCTGTGCCTGTGTTTTGTATAAACAAATTTTTTCTAGCTGTGTCAGCTGTAATTGTAGCTACGTTTGATTTTTTCCCACTTTGAGCTGTAACTGTTTGCCCAGTGGCCCCTATGTTTTTTAATGCGCCTAGAATTTTGTTCTGTACGCGAAGGGGAGAGTCTTGAATGGAGTTTTGTACTCCGTCGGAATAAATAGTCGGATGATTCATAATAAGTGTTTTCTACTGCTTCAACTTAATTAAAATTTAAAAAAAACTGGTGACTCGCTCGCTTATTGGAACGAGCCACCAGCTGTAAACTACTACGCTTTATGCGGTGCAAGCAGTGACGTTAGTCATCGCTTGAGTGGTAGACCCACAAGCACGCTTAAAGATAACCGTCATCCCGTGGTTCGGGAATACGGGCCTAGCGGCGTGTTTGAACTCGGCATAGTGCCGACCCAACTTATCTAGCGGGTCTTCACAGTCTGCATTCGAAGCTTGAATCTTACTTCCACCTGTTACCCATTTCCACTCACCCATATAGGATGTTGGGTTCCAGCTAACACCACCAGCTGCGTTAACCGGCGGAACAATTTCCGAGGTGAACACGTTAGGGTTCAAGATAATAGCTCCCTCATAGTCAGCTGTCTGCCAAGCGGGGTTTAATACCGCCTTCTTGCCTTTGGTGGCCGAACTCATCGTGTACTGATTCACACGATCATAACCATTGTCGCCAGCGTTCCGGTTGAAACGAGGTGGGCGAATGTTAGGGATATGGCGGAAGTTTTTAATCGTCCGTGTAGCACCCATTCTGCTCATTAGCTCGGAAGCTGCTCCATTACCTGAATCGGCGTGACGGAAGTCGTTCCGCAATTCAGCGTTGTTCAGCGCAAGCTGCTGGCTCGCTTCCAACCCAATCAAGAGTGGAAAGATAGGGCCATCTTCGCCGTAAGTAATCCAGCCATTGCTGTCTGGGCTGGTAGCACCACGGTCAATCAACGTCACAGCGAGCTGGTCAAGCAGCTGCTGCGTGATGGTGGATGTGGCATCGGCAATAGGCTCTCCCTCAATCACACCTTCGACATCATTGGTCGCCAAACCATTACCAGCTGGAACTTTAGACGCGAACTTCATATAGAGGTTCTCGTAGCGTTTCTCCCAGCTGCGCTGCGCTCTCTTAGTCATTTCTTCAATGTAAGCACGAAGGAATGTGTCTACGTTGTGATCGTAGATTAGATCGTCTTTACAAAGAATAGGGCCACGAAGGGCAAACTCTTCTGGGTTATAAGTGCGGCTAGTGTAGCCAACTTCAACGTCTGTGTAACTACTAGCACAAGACCCACCAGCACTTCCACCAGAACCTCCAGCCACATCACCGTTAGTGATTGCAGCCCAAGTTTCTGTGTCATCTGTTGGTTCGCTGTTTTCGATAGCGAATGTAGTCTTGGTGGTTCCAACCCCCGTCTCAAAAGTGCCGCGAGGAATGGCGTTAAGCCATATAGACCGATAAGAAGCATTACGATAAACTTCATCGGATAAGTTTTCAGTTGCTAGGGCAAAAGCATCAAATACATTTGAACAAGCCATAATATTTTATATATCCTTTCTTAAAAAAAATTACAATTTAAGCGCATTACTAGCTCTTCACTCGAAGAGAAGCACATACGCAACTTATTCGGTAGGCCAATCCCGATATGGCCAAATGCGACTGCCAATCGCTATAGGGCAAAGTGAGTTTAGTTTATGCGCCTAACTCAAAGCGCAATTCTCTTTTGGTAGCTTTTAAGGAAACCGTCAAACAGTTTGTTTAAAAAAATAACGGCAGCTGGTCTGCCCGTAGGAGCGTCCAGCCAGAGGTGCAACTAACGATGACGGTCGAGACAACAGGAAAACGCCACCGCCTACGGCCCCATAGCCGTTAATATTATCTTGCACCTCTGATGCCTAAATCTCTCAGCTCCCCAAGAACCGTGTCACTAAATGAGCTGTTTTTAACTGGAGCTGGTTTAGATGCCCCAGTTCCCGCTGCGTCAGGTTCGGCCCCTTTAAGTTGATTGATTTCAGCTTGAAGTCTTCTGTTATGCTCAACAAGCCCAGCGTTTTGCTCAACTAAAGCTCCTCCGCTAGCCGCCCAAAGAGCAGCTGTAGCTGCGTCTTCAAAAGAATTTTGCTCCATTAAAATCTTTTGAGCTAAATTAATTCTTTCTTGAACGCCACTATTCCACTCTTCATCACCTTCTCTTTTTTGATAAATAGGAATGTTTTCTTGAGCTTCATTTAGCATTGTATTAAATGATTTTTCTAAAGCTTTATTTCTTTCCACTGATTTGCTGTCAGAAATAAGTTGTTCTTCTTCAACCATTTTATCATAACTAGTTTTAGAATCTTCGAGTTGTTTATCTCTGTCGTAAGATATTTCGTCAATCCTGTTAACAACGCTTTGCAAATAAGCTTGCCTAGACGCTGGAAGCTCTCCTGTTAAATTATCTAAAGCATTTGCTCTAGCCTCACCTATTGGCATTTTAAGTATTTTAGAAAGCTGAGAACGATCTTCTTCAGGGACATAAGCTTGCGCTCTTTCAACTTGAGCCTCTATTGGTTTGGTGAATTGCTCTCTAAACTTAGGATGTTTTTCTAAATTAGAAACACTTAAAACCTTACTCATTTCATCATATTCAGATTTAAGTTTTTCATATTTATCATTAGCTGAAGTTGATTCTTCTAGCTCAGAAACTTTAGATGTAAGCTGGTCAATGCGAGATTTTGCTTCATCTCTTTCTTGTTTTATAAGCTTAAAATCCTTTGAACTTCTGGATTCTTTAGCTTCTTCCGCTGTTTCAGCTGCTACCTCAACAGGAGCTTCAGCTGGAACTTCAGCTGGAACTTCAGCTGGAGGAGCTGGATCGTCTGACATTGCCGCTTTGAAAGCATCAGCCATACTGGATATGCTTTTATTTGTTTCCGGTCTAAGGTTTGGGTTGCCCTGCACCGCCGCTGGATTAGCTTCTACTGTTGTTTCTTCACTCATTGTTATTTGAACTAAATGTTGCTTCTGGTTCTTTTGGTAGCTCTGGGGTTGTTTCTCCCATTGCTTTCAAAATCTTTAAGGCAAACTCATATCCTTTTTGCATCCCGTGTGCATAAGCAAAATCAGTTGCACTAGCCCCAAATGCAAGCGGAACTCGCACAAGTGGCATTTCTTCACGCATAACTTCCATCATTTCCTTAAATGTTTTTTTGTTCATTAAGGAACGCGCTTGATCCACAGCCGCAGCTGTGCCTGTCCATTCTTGAAGGTTCATATGTTGTCTTTTACAAACTAGATGCAGCTTTAGCATCAGCTAAAGCCATTTCCTGTTGCATCTTTAAATTATTTCGTTCTATTTCAGCTTGGAGTGCAGCATCTTTTCTAGCCTCATCTCTTTCCATTGCTGACATTTTTATTTGTTCGTCAGCTGAAGGCCCAGCTTGAGCTTGCATTGCGGCTTCTTGTTGTTGTTGTTGCTCTTGCTCCATTTGCTGTGCTAATTGATTAGCAACCTCATTAGCAAAGCCAGACAATTCTTTTAACTGATCTCCTAACATTTTAACTTCCTGCTTTCTGTCTTCATCAGCTGAAAGTTGAGCTAAATGCTCTTCAATATGCGGAATTAATATTCTAAAAAAGTCTACAACCGCAGCTGGGTTTCCACCCTGCTGAACAGCTTGAGCTGCCTCGCTTCCTTTAGAAAGGTGCGTTTGAATATGTAAAACGTGATTCTGAGAATCAGTTATAATAACTGGATTGCCTGTTTGCATTACTGCATTTTCAATATTAGCTTCAGCAATCTGGTCTTTTGCGTACACATCTTGCTCTGGCTCAACCATATAGCGACCTACTTGTTGTTGCCCAGCAAGAGCTGCAATATAATCTCGCAACAAAGCACTTCGTCCAGACTCAGGCAATTGACCACTAATTTGCATTAACCCAGTAATAGTTTGTAATCTAAGAAAAGCGGAGCCTTGCCCGTAGTTTCTCGAAGCTTGAACGTAATCTAAATTTTTTAAAGCTTCAGCTGGAACACCTCTTTCTCTTACTCTTTTTTGAAACTCAATAGCGTCAAGATCAACTACACTTGAATCAGCTGCTCGCCTATAACGCTCTTGAAAAAATCTATCTAATTGTTGGTAATACCTAGCAATTTGAGTTTTACCAAGAACACTAGCTTGCTGAACAATTGCTTGAACTTCAGTGGCAGTTTTTGGATTACCCTGTGGCTTGTCGAGTCGCTGCCTATATTGTGAAAGATTAGACTGCATTACGTTTTCCAGCTCTCGATCTACTGCCATAGGAGCATCCGCGATACCGCTAAATTGCCTTTGAACAACTCTGTATCCACTAGGAAGTATTGAATATGGCCCCATTTGAACAACACTAGCTTTCTGCATTGCTTCTGGGGTTTCAGCTTGCAATTGCATTGAGCTAGCTGTTGAAGCTACATCAATCATATGGCATTTCTGCCTGTTTTTCAGCTCAATAACCGGATACATTTTAACACCTAAACCTTTAACGCTGTGGTGTTGTCCGTCTCCCTTATCATAATACATTGGATGTAAGACCTCTTCCCAGCTGTCGTATTTCCCAATATGTTTATATAAAAAGTTATTTCCGTCTTCTTCTCTAACTATATAACAGCTAATTTTTCCCTTTAATTCGTTGTTTTTTGGGTATTCTCTCACATAAACGTGAGCGCAATTAATTAAACTGCATTGAGCAGAATAGTGAAGATCATTATTTCTAATACGCTGTTGATGCCATTCCCAGCTACCCTGCCTACGATACTCCTCTGGGCCTGAGTTGATAATTGATTTTCTAGTAGCCTCAACATCCCATCCCACTGAAGTAGCCGCTTTTGGATCACGAATATAACCGTAAAGTTCGTGAGCTTGGTATCTCCTTCTTACAACCGCAACTTCCCAATCGCTAGGATTACTGCGTGTGTTTTCTGGTATAAGCAAATCCCCAGACTTAATCGCCCTAGCTCTCCAGCTGGTTGGGCTTTCAAATGTTAGAGGCCCAGACCCAAACAGCACCATTTCGTGCTGAGAAAGCTGCATTGTATAATCAAATTCTTCATCTTTCTTCTGTAAACGATCAAATTCCTCTGTAATTATCCTAGAATAAGCAACTTTTTCAGCATCATTGTTGCCAACATTTGTTTTTACAGTGGCGTAAGTAGGTGTTTCAGAAAAAATATCATAAAACGCTGTAAGAGCTATTGAGAAAAAAGCTTCAGCTTCCCTAAAATTTACATTTGTCCTATAGGCTTGGCCTGTTTTTCTAAGTTGAGCGTTATTGTAAGGAGGGTTTCCGTCTACTATTCCTTTTACCTTTGCCCTTACTCTTGCCCTTTCCTCGTCAGCGCGAGTTAGCATTTTAACCAAATCGACTACGGCATCAGCGGAAGATAACCGTGACTCAGGCGGCGAACCTGCATCGTCTATATTCTCAAGTGGCAGCGTGTTGCTGTTCATATCTTTTTCCAACAGTGCGCTGGAAGCGCATCGTTCTCCTCCTTAGAGATTGTTTTTCGTAGCGCATCTAGTGGTATCCAGACTTGAGCTGCATTAAAACAGCCGCAATGCTTGCACGATTTTAAAGAGCTGTCATACGGAGTTTCTTTGTTTCCTACAATAAAGCTTACGGCTTTTTTTATTATACCCCTTTTGCAGCTGCTACAGCCAACAGGATCAACATTATCCTCACACATTAAGCAAATTGTAGCACGTTGATCTGCCTCTGCTTGACCACATCTTTTTAGGCCAGCTGAAACTAATGTTTTTGTAAACCGTAAAGCAGAATCAAAAGAAATATTTTTCTTAGGGTTGGCTGGCTTTATTTCCAAGTCCCTACAAAGCTCTGGTCTTTCATTACAAACAGAAGATTCAATATGCTCTTGTATATTAAAAGGAACAGGCAAGTTATTCGCCTCTCTGTGCCTTATTACATATGTAAACAATTGATTAAGACTGTTTGCTTGAATTGTATGCCCAGTTTCCTTTTGAGTGTAATTATACCCTCCCGGCGGAACAGTGCTTGTTTCTTTTAAAGTCTTCATTCTATGGAAAATGTGTCGTTATAAACGCTGTCGTATTCCCTAACCATACGATCCCAGCTGGTCAAACCGCCTGTTAATGGTTGGGCTGTTGCGTATCCGCCAAGTCTTCGGGCCATTTCAATAACCAATGTTACAGCGTCAGCAAAGTCAGGAGACTTTCCTGTTCTGGCTTTCATTTCAACCTTTCTCTCAATAATGGTCATTCTTTTTGCGTCATCAAACATACGAGAACAAAATTCAATAACCGCATCGTGCTGCATTCCTCTTAGCTGCTCGTTAATTACCCATTGCCGAACACTAAACCAAAGCTCTGTAACTTTATTGCCATAAACATCACTACTTTTTCTGTGGTCTTCTGGAGAAACAGGCCTGTCACTGGCCTTGCCTCCAAACTCAACCCTTTGAATAGCTGGACTCCAAACTTTAGCTAAAATATCACACAAGCCACCACCTTCTCCGGTGGCATCTATAGCTAAATGTTGGGGTAAAACTTTATTTTCCTCGCAAATTTGTTGAACACGATTTGCAATTTGAAAATGAACAGGCTCAGAAGATTGAGCATCAATTTCTATAATTTCATTGCGCTCCAGCTGTATTCCCATTTTGCCATTATCAAAATCTCCATACCTAGCCAGCTGGATAACGCACCTGTCGCCACCATTAAAAGCTGGGTCTAATCCGGCAACCATATAGCTTTGCTTTACAAAGACAGCTGGCATCATAACTCTGTATTTTTCTACTAAATTCTCACTTAATACTGTTTTACAGACCCCTTCCGGCGACCACATACCGCGAGTATATTTCCAGAACTTAGGAGAATCTTCCCCGTCATACTTCTGGGCTTGCCGCACTTGGTCTTCATTAATTAAAAATTCATACTTTGTTTTTCCAGCTAGCATATTGGGAGATTTCATCCCATCAAACCGAACACAAACGCCACGTTCAGTTTCCCATTCATCATCCTCAATACTGACAGATGACCACCCTTTTTTGGGAGTTGCAAACCTGCCGTGCTGGTCGAATTTGCTGTGGGGGTTTCCAATTGCTAAGAATTTAAACTCTCTAGTACCTTTCTGAAGGTTAGAACAAGCTTCAAAAGCTGCTTCTGGCGTGTCAGTAGCTTCGTCAACTATAACCATAGTGCGAGGGGAACGAATACCTTGAATGTTTGCGACAGCTTTTGATGTTGCCCCATCTAAAACTGGTATAGCAAATATAGCGTGTTTATCATCACCTCTTATAGCTTGCAGTGTTGTTTTACTATCTACCATATGTGATGGATAGCCGCCAGTGCAGGTTCGGTATAGGTCTTGGATTACTGGCCAAGCACGTTTACGAATCATTTTAGCTGTAGTGGAGGTAAGGATTACTGAGGTTTGCAAAGGAGCAGCTAAAAAGTACACCATAGTATAAAGACTAGCTGCATAAGTCTTTCCGCTTGCACCACAACCAGACCAGCAAACCCACTGATTTTCACATAAAGATTCGATTTGTTTTTCTAGCCACGGGTTCCATATTAACTTAGGCCATAAAAGGTTCGCCGCATTTTTAAAGTGCTTAAACGCCCCTAGCCCTCCCTTTTCGGGGGAGTGGTTAATGCGAAATGCGTACAACTCTAGCTCGATGTCATTTAGTTGCACGTCAAACGCCAAGCCATACTTGTGCTTAATCAAACCGTTTGACAGTTGAGGCGTAACCTATAGGTAATAAACCTCTATAGGGGTTAATCCCTCATAAATTTAATTAGCTGTCAAACGATGGGTATAACATTAAACCAAAATACGGACTGCTGCGAAACTACTTGCACTACTACAACAACCGGAGCAGCTGGCCCAACTGGGGCAACCGGAGCAACAGGATCAGCTGGAGCAACAGGAGCAGCTGGAGCAGCTGGGATTAGCGCATTTACTGAAACTACAAGTGGAAATAGTGTTACTAAACCGGGGTCAAGCGCAACAGCTGTTCTAAATGTAGAAGAATCTGGAGCTTTTTCTGTAGGTCAATTAGTTTTTATTACGGGGTTCGGGTATCACGAAGTAACAGCTTTGGCTACTGGTCAAATGACCGTTAAAAATCTCGGTTATGCTGTTAATAGCACAAGTGGAATTACTGGGGGATCAGCCACAGGAGCTACAATCGGCGGTTCAGTTAAAATTTCTCCAGCTGGAATTATAGGCACAACAGGAGCTTCTGGCACTGGGTTGAGCGGCCTTAACGCAAAAGGACAACTAGTTACTCATAGCGGAAGCACACAAACTATTTTAAGTGTTGGTGGTGCAAATGATAAATCATTATTTGTAAACAGTTTATCTGGAAACGGAATCGAATGGAGACAACCAAAGTTTGCTGATCTAAGTGATAAATTAAATTTATCAACAATGACAAATACATCTCCGCAGTTAGAGCTTACTAAATTGGGCAATGCTGGCGGTGCTGCTGGTGATATGGTTTACTGGAATGGTTCAGCTTGGGTTAAACTCCCTAAAGGATCAAACAATCAATACTTAGTTTTTGACACCGCAAACGTAAAACCTAAATGGAGTAGTGTAGAAAGAGAAGGTGAAATAGATGCAAGAGCATCTTTGCAATACAATTCTAGCGGAGGGGTTGTTAATAAAATGTCTTCATTTAACATAGGTGCTATAACGGTTGCAGGTGATGGAGGATCTGGATTAGTTTTTACTGTTAATTTTGTAGAAGACCTTATTGGCCCTGTTCCGACAGTTGCTATAGGGGCTAGAAATATTTACGCAACTGATATGTATGTTGATTCCATACAAACTTCAGGAGTTGGAAGAAAAATTGTTTTTAGAAATAATGCAACTACAGACGCTCACTGGGACTTTGTGATTTTTGTTTCTTAATGCCTGTTATAGATCAACAACGAATCAGCGACGGGTTCCTTACGCTGGAACGCGGAATTGATGCTGGGAAATCACCTAATTTACTTCCCAGAAATCAAGCTAGCCTTGCTGTTAACGCAACAATGAGGGGTGGTTATGTAAAAACCAGACCCGGATTTGAAAATATTCCTTTAGTTTTTACCGCTAACTGCAAGTGGAAAGCTGAAGAAATGCAGGAAAACTTTAAAACAGGAACTTATCACGGAGCTTATAATTATAATTTTGGAAAAAATAATTATTTAATATGCGCTATAGGTGGTCGTGTTTATAAAATAAACCCTAGAGTTCAGCCAATACAAAAAAAACAATCGGACACTAATCTAAATGCTGAAAAAAATTTAGGGGCTGAAGTTCAAGATATAACTCCAACTAAAAATCAAAACTATAACATAGCATTAAATAATTCAGCTGGTTACATAACTGAATTTACAGACGCAACTTGTGATATAAACTCAAATACTACAGTAACTTGTGATTCAAGCTCAAAAATAGCTGTTGGGCAAAGCGTTTCTGGTTACGGAATTGAAGCAGGAACTTTTATAACAGCTGTAAACTCTGCCGGTTCTGTTACTTCTTTTACGATTAATCAAGCAGCAACTCAAACAGGATCTAACATTGATTCTTTAACATTTGCCACAAGTTACCCAGCTGGATCTCCAAGCGCAGGAATGGGTGCTGGTGTCACAATCACAGCACTTCCTGTTTCTTTAGTTGTTGGAGATCAAATTAAATTTGCAAATGGTGGTCTTTTTACTTTAAGCACTAATGCGGCAAAAGATGCCACAACAGTTTATGGTTCATTAACAGGAGCAAACATTGTTAATGACGAACTTGGAACTATAAGTATAAAAATAGCTGATAAAAACCCTTCAGATATTCCTGTTTATTATTTTCAACAAGCGGAGCAGTATTTAATAATTCAAGACGGGAGAAGCTTGCCTATTATTTTTAACGGAGCTGTTTCTCGAAGATCAGATGTTAGAAATAATGAAGTGCCTGTCGGGCAAGCAATGGCTTACGGCAACGGAAGGCTTTGGGTTTCAAAAGGTAGAGAGTTTGTTGCTGGGGATATAGTAGGCGGCCCAACTAGCGTAATTCAATTTACTGAAAATACATATATTGCTGAAGGCGGAGCCTTTGCTGTTCCTTTAAATACTGGCGATATAACAGCAATGAAGTTTATGAATCAACCTGACAGCTCTCTTGGTCAGGGTGAACTTTTAGTTCACACAGATAAAGCGGTGTTTGCTGTAAATGTTCCAACAAGTAGAGATGATTGGAAAAAAACAAGTTACCCAACAGTTAGGATTGTAGCTATTAATTACGGAGCAGTAAGTGATCGCAGTTGTTCTTTAGTTAATGGTGATATGTTTTATAGAGCTACTGACGGAGTAAGAAGCTATGTTTCAAGCCGAAGAGAATGGAAAGAATACGGTCAAATTCCAATAAGTAGAGAAATAGGGCCGTTAATAGTTAATGAGCAAAAACGTAATATCTCTGGAATATCTAGCTCTGTTCTTTTTGATAACAGGCTTTTAACAACAATTAATCCAGACACTAACAGTAGTCAGGGAACATTTTTTAAAGGGCTAGCTGTTTTAGATTTTGATTTAGTTGGCGGTAACGGGCAAAAAAGCCCAGCTGCTTGGGAAGGTATTTGGACGGGATTAAACTTTTTGGAAATAATTGAAGCAGAAATAGACAAAGAATCTCGATGTTTTATTTTTGCATTAGACGGAAATTGCAGAATACAACTCTGGGATTTAACTAAAAACGGAAAAGGAGATGTAACTTACGGGACAGACGGAGACGGCAAGCTGGTTTCAAGTAGAAACAGAATACAATGTTACGTTGAAACTTCTAGTTATTCTTTTGAAAATCCTTTTGAGTTAAAAAAACTTGAGTATGGAGAAATGTGGGTTGACGAGTTAGAAGGGGAAGTAGATTTTGATATTAAATACAAGCCGAACCAATATCCTGCTTGGGTTAATTGGTCTGAGTTTAGCGAGTGTGCTAAAATAGAAACTTGCGGGACAAACACTACCTGCACGTTAAATAATTATAAACCTCAATACAGAACCAGAAGAAGACTATCTCAACCATCTGACGATTGTGAATCCACTAACGGTGCGCCAATGCGTAACGGGTACGAGCTTGCAGTTAGAATTGGATGGACAGGTCAAGCTAGATTAAAAGGTTTTAGGTTACACGCCTATCCAGTTATTGAAGAACCATACGGAGACTGTCCAGAGTTTGGAAACTGCACATAAAAAATATGACATATAAAGAATTAATTATTGATTGCACGACAATCACAGAACAAGACCCTTACAATTACGGAAGAGGTAGTAACTTTACTGTAAATTGTAATGAAAATATAGCTTACAAATCAACAGACGAAACATCAAATTGCGTAGAAGAATAAAATGCCAACAAATGTAATATTAAACAAAGGAGAAATTCCTAGTAACAGTTGTTTTACAACTGTGCCAGAGTTGTACAATTTATTTATTAACTCTACGTCAGCTGAAGTAGCTGGAAATTATTCTCTTTTTAATTATGGAGACACTATCCCTTCAACTGAAGATACTGACAAGCCTTGGGTAAGAACTGTAGCTGGTCAACCAGACAGACTTTACTACTACTACAACGGGGCTTGGGTTTCTAAACACCCTATTCCTTATGTTTCTGGAAGCGTTGGGGAAAGACGAATATTTGTTGGTGCAGCAGCAGATATTAATACTTATGACGGCGGTTCTGGTTCTTTATCAGAAGTAACTTTAACTACTGGGCCTTTCTGGGAGAAAGATGCTGAATTTAATGCTAAGTTTCCAGTTGGAATAGGTGAAACTGAAAACGGAACAGAAATAACAGAAGCTTCCAGAACTGGCGGTTTAGATAAAACAACATTACTGGAGCAAAATTTACCACCACACGGACACACTCTAAAATACACTGAAAGAGGTTACAGAACAGGAGAAAACCCAGACTTAGGCGAAGGCTCTCTTATTCCCGGCTCCAAATCATCGGACGGAATGCTTAACACTGGGCCGGGGTTAAGTGGAACTCCTTTTACAAATCTACCTCCTTATTACGGGGTTTACTTTATTAAACGAACAGCAAGAGCTTATTACACAGTAGTATGAAAGTTACTCTTGGAGACGCAAAAACCAGAATTGCAAAGCATCTTAATCTTTGCTCTACAGATGCTCGCACCACTGAGTACATCAACGAAGCGCAGCGTCGTTTGATCGAGAGCGGTAAGTGGAAAGGTACATACGGCAAATTTAATATCTGTGTTACAGATGGGTGCATTTGTTGGCCTAGACAAATAGAAACAATTGAGTCTGTAGCTGTTAAACAAAATCCCGGCACTGTCCGTAACGGTTGGTTTGAGTTTGTTGAAAGTGGTTACGGTCTTCTTGATAATAAGGATAACATTGGATACCAGCTGGTAGATAGGGGCGAAGCTCCTACACATAAAGACCTGTCTGGTGCTGGTAAAAAAATAAGAGTTTATGGGACTACAGAGGCAGACGTAGGCAAAACAATTACCATTAAAGGTTTTGACTCAAATGATAACTGGGTAAGGACAATTAAAAGTGGAGCTGGGTCTTCAGCAATTTATCAAGATGGAAGAGTTGTAACTTTAGTTTCTCCTTCCGCTGGAACACCTTACGCTACTACTACTGATTTATTTAAAAGCATAACTAGTATTACAAAAGATGTTACTCAGGGTGATGTTATACTTTATGAGCTAACAGATGAAAGTGCTGGGACTATTGTAGAAATAGCTGAGTATGAACCAGACGAAACTTTACCTACTTACCGAAGATCAATTATTCCTAAATTAGGTGGAGCATCTTCTGGATGTGACAGTGTAGCTGTAACGGTAATAGCAAAGCTTAGGTTTATAAACGCCGTCAACGATACAGACATATTAATGGTTAGCGATAGTTATGCTGTTAAAAATATGGCAATAGCAATCAAGCTTGAAGAAAATAGAGATTTTGGTGCAGCCTCAGAATACCGCAATCTGGCCTTTGATTCTCTTCAGAATCAACTAGCAAATCATATGGGTGATGGGGTTGTACCTGTTTTACAAATGACAAACTTAAATACACACGGTGGTGGTGGAATAGAAAGCTTAATATAATGGCAGTAGCAGCATTAGCAGCGGGACTAGGAGCGAGCCTTTTAAAAAAAGGCCCAAAGATCCCTAAATACAAAAAAGTAGATCAAACAGCAGAACAAACTGCTGCAATAGAAGGCAACTTAGCTAACTTTGCACAAGCCAGAGAGCTTGCAGCTAAGACAAGTGCAGCTGACCAAGAAACACTTGAGGCAAATCTTGAATCAGCAATGCCCGGTTATAGAAATTTAATATCTGGGGCAGGTGGTGCAATTGGAAATATGATTGCAGGAAGGCTTCCTATGGCAGACCAAGGCTTAACAATACGTCGAGCCGCAGAAAGCGGTATGGGTATGGGGCTTGCCGGAAGTGCTGCCGGAAGAAATGTTGTGGCTCGTGATTTAGGGTTAACCCAGTACGGAGTAGCTCAAGCTGGATTAGGAGCGTTGAATCCTTTTCTATCAACAGTACGAAGCACGTCTGTCGCTAGTCCTATGGCTGTTGGTTCATCTTATCTAAGTCCAGAAAACAGAGTTGGAAGAGCAATTCAAGAAAACCAATTCGCTTATCAAGCAGCTGTCGGCAAAGCAAAGTCTGACGCAGCTAATAATCCTTTCAATAGAGCAATGAATTTTGTATCTGGAGCAGCTGGAATGTATACGGGTAATTACGGAATGGGTCAGGGGCTAGCTGCTGGTATGGGTGGCGGTGGCGGAGGAGGTTTTATGTCCGGTATTAGGTCTGGACTTGGAAGAATTTTTGGAGGAAGCAGTAGCTTGCCAACAAACCCGACACCAATAGGAGTTGGATTTAACCCGTCAACAGGAGCTTCATCCAGTTTTCCAGCTGGATATGGACGTTAATTAAAATGGCTGAACCAGTAGATTATTTTATGCAGGGCGTAGGGCTGGGACAACGATCTCGGTCTATTCGCAATCAAGAAGAACAATTCCGCACTAACTTAGCTGAACGATCTAGGCAATTTGATTTAAGCAACGACATTGCTCAATCAAACCTACAACTAAGACAAAAAGAATTTAGTCTTCAACAGGAAAATGCTGTTATTGATAACAGATATAAAACTGCTAATTCTATAAGATTAGAAGCTGCTAATCAGACAAACAAAAAACTAGCTGACGAAGCTGTTCAGTTTGCTCCTAATTTATCAGCTTATAATGATGAATTAAACTTATGGAACGCAGCTGAACAGCCAATCCCAAAAATTCCTTCTGGATTGCCACTGGCTCAAAGAAAAGAAGCTGAAGCAATGAGGGATAACACAATAGAAGCTTCAAAATCAGATGAATACGTTAAAATCCAAAAAGATTGGATTGCTTCTAAAAAACAAATTTGGATAGACGATTATAAATGGGCGCAACAAAATTTTCCAAATTTAATTACAGAAAACGAATTTGGGGAACCTTATTACGATCCTAAAGAAGTGCAAAATGCTAGGAAATTGTCGGCTAAAATGAGAGCAATACAGTTCGGGAGAACAGGACTTCCAATGTCAGGCCAAAGCGTTCAAGTTGAACTTCCTGACGGTACAAAAAGAACAACAACTTACGCCCCTCGTAAGCCAGTAGCATCTGCTAGAGAAGAATTTTTAATGAAAAATTATAGCGACTTTGTAGATGAAGATAACAACTTTAATCGAGAGGCTTTTGAAGCCGCTTTTAAAGCCTTCACCCCTTTAAAAAAAAATGAAGGTTTGATTGGCGATGAAATAATTAAGTTAGACGAGCTTGAAGAGCCTATTAACAAGCCCAGAAACCCAAGAGAAGCCGGAGATCCGACAGCAACAGAAATAAATCGACCATAATTTATATGCCATCTCCTACTTTAGAAAAAATTCGGAAACAATTTCCTGACTTAGATAATATTTCCGATAACGAATTAACAGTTCGTATTGGTAATAAATATCCAAAGTTACTTGAAAAAGATAACCAACTTGCTAGCGAGTTTACCGACTTAACAGAGTTTACTGTTGGTGGTGCTGCCTCTCAGGTTTACCAGAAAACAACTAAAGGTGCGCCAATGTTGCTTGGCAAGATTGGTTGGGGTGTTGCTGAAGGTTTTACTGCTCCAATATTAGGTGATTATTCAGCCGCTGATTTAGGTGTTTTTGGTTTGGTTAAAACAGCATCTAAATTTTTTGGAAACGAAGTTGATATTACTGGTGCAATTAATCGTTACTCTAAAAGTTTAAGTGATGAAGCGGATAATCAATTACGAAAAATCAATGAAGGCGGTTTAGTTACTTCTTACGGGGGAATCGTTTCTTCTGGATTTGGCCTTTTGGGAGCTGCTACTGAAACTTATTATGAAGGCACTGAAGCAGAAATGCCTACAGAGTGGGAAAGGCGACTTGGAAATGTCGCACAAACAACTGCAACTTTAGTTCCTACAATTGCAGCTGCACCGGGGGGAACTCCAGCTGTTCTTGCCGCAGCTGGTTTAACAACTTTTGGTTCTACTTTTCAAGAATCAAGAAGAGCTTGGGAAGATGCTGGCGACCCTGATGCAAACAGAAAAGCATTTGCAACTGCAACTGTAGACGGATTAAAAACAGCTGCAATTACTTACACTGGAATGAAGTTTGCCCAAAAACTTGGGTTAAGTGATGTTGATAAATTAGCAGGACTAAAAGGTGACAAAGTTTTTGCATCTGGAATGGGCAACTTTCTTAAAAGAGTTGGCTTAGGTGCGCCTATTGAAGGTGTTGAAGAAGGAATTGATGAAGCATTGTCGTCTGCTATTGCTACTGTAACATACAATCCTAATGCTGATATAAAAGAAGCTTTTGCTGAAGCTTTTTTTGCTGGTGCTTTAATAGGTGGAGCAACCGGATCAATAGAGGGTTACTCTCAGTATAGTGCTGCAAAAAAAGAAGCAAGAGAACTTGCCGATAAAGGGCTTCCTAAAACTGCTGACAAAATACTTCTTAATGCTCAAAGGAAATGGGAGAGCAGGAATAAACCTGACGATGAAATAATTCCTTTGCCTGACGATCCAAGCCAAGCACCAGATGAAGTTGTTGGAGTTGATTCAGAAGGAAGACCTACTAGGGAAGTTAAACCTACAGTCACAACGACAGACGATCTTGATGCGGAAAATGTTCCTGAAATAAAAATTTCTAGCAATGTTGACGCTCAAATAGAAGCAGCTGAAGCGGAAGCAAATCGTATTGCTGAAACTGGTGAAGCTGAAGTTACAACTGAAGCTCCAACCGAACCGGAAGCCCCAGCTGAATCAACCAGAGAAGAAATAGAAGACGAATGGAAAAAAAGCGCAAGAAAATCTGGGTTAAAACACTTGGGTGACGAAGTTATAGACAAAAGAGCTAAAGAATATGCTGATGGTGTTCTTGCAGAAAGAGCCAAAGCCGCAACTCCAGACCCGACCCCAGCTGAAACTCCAGTTGAGACCCCAGCTGCAACTACTCCAGCTGCCGGAACACAACAAGACCTTATAGGTGAAGCTACTCAAGATGAAGTAGATGAACTTATAGATCACGAATTTTATACCGAACTAGGCTTAACTCCTGTTACTCCTTTGGCTGATCCAGATTCGATAAAGTCTAGGATGACAAAAGAGCAGCAAGAGTATTTCGAGGAAGAACTGGAAGAGCAAAAACAATCACTTGGCTCAAAATATGAAAGTCAATCCGCTAAAGATAATTGGAATAATTCTGGAGTTTTTGAAAGACGAAAAGACCTAAGCCGAAGAGGCACTCCACAACCTGAAGCTACTACTGCCCCTCAAGAAGCTGTGGCTCAACCTACTCAAGAGGAAGTTGTAGACCAACAAGAAGGAACAATTACGGAAGAACAAAGCGAATCTTTAGCTGCAAAACTTACCAAGCTTGCTCAAGCAAGCAACCGAATGAAAAGTAAGGGCAAGTTTTTGTGGGACGAGCGCAGGGGCGGAAAAGGAAACAAAGGAGCATCCAAAACAAACAAGCCTAAAAATCCAGATAAGCTGCAAGAATTTGAAAACGAACTTGCAAGTATTGCTAATGAAACAGGGGTTACTGTTGAAAGTCTTCGTGAAAAAATAAAGGATTTAGTTTTCCAGAGAGCTTTAGAAACTAAAACAACAGGAAAAGGGAAACAGCTTAACAAAGACAGAACCAAAGCGGAGATCGAATTTCTTAAATTGCCAGAAGGCGAAACAGATGTGCTTGACGACTTTATCGACACTGTTGGTGGAAAAATTGATGTTCCAGTTGGCAAAGATAAAAAGGTTATCGTTAAGGGTGACAGTAAACAAAAACTGCCAGCTGATTATGACGGGATTGATAACTTTGCCACTGCTGTAAACGATCTGTCCAGAACACAGCCTTCCGTAGCTGGTGATTTAATTAATCGCGTACCCGCTTCAGAAGTAAAAAGTCCAATTGATGATTATGCTAAAACTATTGGGGTTGAAACAAGTCAGTTCTGGGACTTAATGGCTGACGCTATTAATAGGCGTATTGAGTTAAATAGAATTAAGCAAGAGCAAAAAGCTAAAAAACCTCTTCAAGAAGTTTTAACTAAAAAGGATAAAAGCAAAAAGGAAACTCAATTATCTGAAATAAATGAAAAAGATACGTTTGTTGTTGACGGTGTAACCTACACTGTTGAAGGCAGGTTTGATGAGGACACTTCCACTACTCTGGTTGTTGCTCCTTATGGTAGCAGAGAATACACCAGTATAAAATTAACTGAAGAAGACCTTCTTTATCTTGAAGACTTTCAGCCTACTGAAACAAGTTCTCAGGAGTTTGGTGATACTGTAGTTTCAACAAGTGAAAACAATTCCCCTTCCGATGTTCCTTATGCGTCTGTTCCAAATGAAATTGTTAACGGAGTTCGTATTGCTAAACCTGCCAATAAAGCTCAAGAAAATGTTTTAACCAGAGTAGCTGCTTTAATCCCTAAAATACAAAGAAAACTTGGTGGAGCAAAACTTCGCAATATATTTGTTAGCACTGACAATAATCAACCAGCTTTTTCTGGTGCTAGAGGTGGAGACTTTGGTTCGGTTTACCTTAACCCAGAAGTAATTATTGAACTAGAACGTCAAGGCAAAGGTGATCTTGAACGTATTCTTATTGAAGAAATTATTCACAATTATAACGGGTTAGCTCTTTATAGAGAATGGGATGCAACTGGAAGGGTTGATTCTTTTCAAACTTTTTATGAGAGGAAGATGACTGAAGTGTTCTTAGAAATGTCTAAGGGCGAAATTGCAGAAACATCTTTTTGGTACGGAAACCAAATAGACGGAGATGCTGTAGCAATAGCTGAAGAGTTTCTTCGGATAGCTTTGCAACGCAAATTAACAGGATCAATTAATGAGGATTTATTTGGCCGGAAAGTTCAACAAAAAGGTGCTTTAGGTAAATTAATGGACATACTCGCTAAATTCTGGAACGGAATTAAGCGGGGTTCTATGGGTAATTCTTCTCGAATTAATACTCTTAAAAAACGAATACGTTTAATGATGAACGATCAGCGTGTTTCGTTTCCTGCAATCGATGGTGCTAGATTAACTTTTACTGCTGCTGCTGGTAGTGAATTTGTTCAAAATGAATTTCAACTTGAAGGAGAACAGTCTCCAGAGCGTTTTGTCCAAATTAGCCATAGAGAATATGAAGAGGAAGTTCACGAAGAAAACAGCTTTGACAATAACACTGGAGATTTTCTTGGGGCTTTGTTTGCTAAATCAAGATTGGATTTAAAAAAGTTAAACAGAGAAGCATCACTTAATGCAAAAGGCGCATCAACAATTCCAGCTATAGATGCAGCTTTTATTCAACCTCAAGTGTTTGAAACAATTCCTCTTCCAGAAGAGTTTATTGTTAACACTTACGCTACTATACATAAAACACTCGCAAAAGATCAGACGTTAAGTGACTCACAAAAAGATCAAGCAATGATGTATGTGTTAAGTCGCGCAACTAATGATGCTCGTCGTTTTCTCGTTAAAAACAAAAGATGGCAAGATGCGTCTGAAGCATTACTTGGAGGGGAAAAAGGTGATTACAGTTTGAGTTCTTTAATAAGAACAAGACTTATTGACTACAGAAATATGTCAAGAAGCCTTGGTCAAAAATTAGTTAAGTCTGGTGATGGGTTAGTTTCTTTAGATATGCCTGTTGAGCTTACAGAAGAATCAACTGAAACTACAGTAGGCGATTTGGTTCCGAACCCTTTTACTTTAACCCCTTCTCAAGAGTTAATTAACGACGAGCTTTTGAATTATATTCAAGAAGCTGAAGTGTCTTTGACTTCAAGTGAAAAAGATTTGCTTAGTTTTGGGTTCCAAGAAAACTTTAAACACGGATGGCTTTCTGCTTATGCAAAATCAAGAGGCACAGGTAGAAGTGCCGCTAAAATGCAATGGAATAAAGTAAGTGACACAATGGCTTTAGCCCTTGCTTCTAAGAAAGATTTAGATGTTCAAGTAGGAAGGGAAATTCCGCCAAGGTTAGTTGATAAAATTGCAAAAGTTCAAGCTGCCTACGATATTTTATCTGAGCAGAGAAAAGAAAAAGTATCTGCCGAGGAAAAATCAAGAATCCAACAAAACATTAGAAAGCTAATAGATAAACAAACTAAGCCAGCTGAAGATGTTGAAGAGCAAAGAACAGGAGTTAGAAGTGTTGAAGTCACAAGAGAAGGTGAAGTTATTGCTGGTGACTTTGATATTACAAATGCAAACATTAGAAAGCAGTTAAACCTTCCTCCTTTAGAAAGAGATTCTGAAGGCAGGATTATAAATGAGCCTAGAGATAGCAGTGTTTTAGAAGAGCCTTTACCTAGAAAAAGAAAAATTGTAGCTGCATCGCTTCCGCCAGAGTTTCTTGAAGAGGTTTCTGATAAAGCTGAAGACATTACAGCTGAAGAGGCTAGAAATTACAGAGCAACCGATGATGTCAAAAACGACGACTCAATTAATGCTACTGACAGTAGAAGAGATGAAGTCAAAGAAAGAATGGCTGCTGCCGCTGAAGACACATCTAAATGGTACGATCCATTTGTAGACACTGCTTCTGCTTTAAAGTTAGCAGTTAAAAGGATGAGTAGACAGTTTGAAAACCTCGACCCATCAAAGCACGGTCACACTGTTGAAATTTTACGCCAATTTCAAGCTACTACTGAACTATCTCAAACTAAAGCTAGAGAAAACCTAAGAGCTATTGTTAACGGGCTTACTCCAGAGCAGTTTGATTTTTTTACTAAAGTTTTGGTTTATAGAGATTTACAACAATCTATTAAAAACGGCTTATATCAAAAAAACAAAGATTTACCCTTTGGTTTTCAAGATGCAGCTGAAGTTGATTTTCTATTGCAGGAATCTGAAGCTGACCTATTAAAGCCTGAAAACCAAAAAATCCGGGATGCTATTCAAAGAAGAAAAGTAATTCTTGAAGATTTAACAAAGCAAATGCAGAAGCGAAAACTTTTGCCTAAAGACATCACAGATGCAGAAAATTATTTTCACAGAATAACTCTTGAGTATCGAGACGCTACTTACACTGAAGATGCTGAAATTAAAGACCTTGCGAGCAAGATTCTTAACAGTACATCTAAAACTGATGTAAGAACTAAACGAGCTGGGTTTCAAAGAAAAAGAAAAGGAAGTGAAAAAGATTATAGCACTGACTTTTTAGAATCTGAAAATGAAGTGCTTGCACAGGGTTACGCTCAAATACAAACACACGACACTTTGGTAAGGCTTGAGGGAGTTTTAAACCAGAAAGCGCAACTAAAAGCTCAAGCAAAAGCATCTAACGAAAAAGAACTTGTAAAGGTTGTTCCTTTGGGGGATTTAGAAACATTCTTTAAACCTTTTAATTCTCAAATTGCTATCGCTTTTTCAAAGCTGCAAGGTTTATTAAACAAAAGGCAAATCAATTACGCCCCACATTTTCAAGAAGTTGCTGAAAGCTTAGAAGAAGGCACACAACACCCAGACACATTTGCTTTTCTTTCTCACTTAATGGAAACCGAAGCTAATGGAGCGGGTTATGCTGGGATGATTTTTAAAAATGTTAAAGCCAAAGAGTCTGCAATAGAAAATGCTTTAGGCGACAAGTACGAAACTTGGAAAACACTAACTGACAAAAACCCAAAACTTAAAAGATGGCAACCAGTAGAAGGAAACTTTTTATACAAAGGAACAGTTGCTTCGGATCAAGCTTTATTAAAATGGTTTGAAGAAGCCAGTAAAGGTGACACCGCAACAATTAAAAAAGAAGACTTACGGAAACAATTAGTATTAGGAGGAAAAAGAGACGAGTGGGCTATTCCAATTGAAGTTGCTGCTCAATTAAACAGCCTTGAGGCTGATAAAGAAAGTGGCCCCGTTGCTGCCGCCGCTAAAATGGTCACTGGAGGAGGGCTTGCTCAATGGAAGTTTTGGAAGTTGTTTAACCCTATTGGCTTTTTAAAATACGAGATTAACAACTTAACAGGCGATTTTGATGTAGCATTTGCTTACGACCCTAAAATAATTACTCAGTATTCAAAACAAGCTTACCAAGATTTATACGATTTTCACGTTAACAAGAAACCTTTAACAAAAGATATGGAAGACTTGTTGCAAAAAGGCGTGTTAGGTTCTGGATATATGCTGCAAGACTTAACAGAAATGAAACCAGAGGTTGCAGTTGACGCATTGTTTACCGATTTTGTTGATGGTCTTAAAAAGAAATCTAGTTGGCTCAAGGATTTTACTGGAGGCTATAAACGTAAGGTGGCAACAATTAATCAAGTTAGAGAAGACACTTTGAGATTAGCTGCTTATCGGTATTTTCAAGACAGGCTAGGAACTAGCGACAATGTTTTTGGGGCATCTAAGAAAAGTGAATTAGCTTTAATTCCAAACAAGAAAGATAAAGCGGCTAAAATGGCGCGTGAGCTTTTAGGCGATTACGGAGCTATCTCAACTGGAGGCAGGTGGTTGCGTAAATATATGATGCCTTTTTGGTCTTGGATGGAGATTAACGCCCCTCGTTATGTTCGTATGATGAAAAACGCTCATTTAGAGGATAGATCTGGAACAAAAGCCAGAGTAGCTGGAGCTGCTGCTAAAAGCCTTGCTGTAAAAGGGGTAACTCAAACAGTTAAATTTGGTGTTTTAGCGTCAACATTGCCTTTATTTGTTAATATGTTTAACCGCTTTATGATTGAAGCTGGATTTGTTGATGAAGAAGACAAGCGTGTAGTTGATGCAAGAAACCAGCAACACTTGTTGCTTTACTCAACAGAAGAAGGAAGGGTTATATCTGTAAAAATGCAAGGAGCGTTAACAGATGCCCTTGAATGGCTTGGATTGGGAAGTATGTATGCAACTGCAACAGATGTTGCACTTACAGACGACACGCTAGCTGAAGCTTCTCAGGAATATCTAACTCAAGGCGAACTAGCAAAAGGATGGATAAACAGACTAGCTGGCTCCACAAGTCCTCTTTATAAAGTTCCGGCTGAAGTGATTTTTAAACAAAGCATTTTTCCAGATCTTTTCAAGGCTAGCCCAATGAGAGACAGAACTGCTTATCTGTTGCAAAACTTAGAATTGGGGTGGGCTTCAATGGGCGTAAATGCTATCTATAAACTAGGCCAAAACTTCCCATCTAAGGGAATAACTGGCTCTGGAGACATTACAAGCTCCCTGTGGCAATTTGTAGGGTACACAACAGACACAGGCCAATCTGCTTACAGTTATATCAAAGCCAAAGAGTACGATTTCTACAATGAGAAAGAAGGGGATCGTGGAGGATTTACTACAAGCAACAAATCAGACGCTTTATACTATCATAAAAAGGCTAAGAAGTGGGGTGACGAGTCTTCTGCTGAAGCTTGGAAAGAAAAATACTTCGAGCTAGGTGGAACAAAGGCGGGTATGAAGCGAAGCATTACAAGCTCCAAACCACTCGCTAAGATCAAGAAGTACAGATCAGAGTTTCTTAGGACATTAACTGACTACGAAAAGGAAATCCTAGAAAGAGCACAAAAATGGTACAAAGAAACCAACAAGTAAGAGGCTCAAATGACGCTGACAAATTTGACAAGCTTTTAGGGCTTTTAATAGAAAAGTACCAAAACACTCTTTATTACCACGAAATCATAGGCATTCTTCAAATGCAATCTACTGGCTTGATTTTAGAAGCCTACGGACTCACCGACGAAGAAGATGAAGACGAAGATGATTGGAGCAGTCTTATAGGAAATCCAGACGATGAAGATTGAAAAGGTAAAGAATCCTTTACATAAGGGAAAGTATTCTTTACATAAGGTAAAGGATCCTTTACCTGGTGTAAAGTATTCCTGACAAAGGGAAAGCTTTCTTTACCTTATGTAAAGAATCCTTTACTCCAGACCTAGTAGTAAGTATGTAAGTATATAGATTTATGGCAGCTAGTAGAAACTACAGAAAAGAATACGACAACTACCACTCAAGCCCAGAGCAGAAGAAAAGAAGGGCGCAACGCAATGCTAGTCGTTCAAAGCTTTTAAAAACAGGCGCAGTTAAGAAAGGTGACGGCAAAGACGTTCACCACAAAGACGGAAACCCATCAAACAATTCCCGTAAAAACCTTTCAGTTACCTCTAAAAAGTATAATCGCAGTAAAAATAGGCAATAATCACTCTGGCGAGTAGTAAGCCTTTAGTTTAGGTAGGTTTTCTATCGGATCATACAGCTCTTTCTGCTTTTTCCTGTCCCGATAGTTCTGATCCCTAATTTTATGGGGTGTAGCTCCACCCTCCCACTCGCTATTTCCAGCAAATTTGTAGCAATCCTTACCACAATCGTCGCATACACCCTTATAACCGTAAGTTTTGCGCCTAGGCTTCTGCCACTCTACCCTCTCAGCGACCATCTCACTGCGTTTTTTACAGCGAAGGCAGTAAATTAACGTTTTTTCGCTCAATTAGTAAAAAACATCACAGGATTCTTGCGCTGTTTGCGAACTTTCTTTAAAACATTGGAAAATATCCTATAACGACTGCCTTTAGTCGCTCCAATAGAATCACATTCATCAACTAATTGATTAAGAATGCCTTCAAGCTCAGAAGCTTCACGTTTATTCAGCGTTAACACCACCGGAGAGTATTGAAAAACCTTCACACCCCAAATGCTGCTCCAATCAGTTAGCACATTCAAGCCGCAATCGCTCATATTCGCTTCCTAAGAGCTTTTAACAGTTGGCGAGTCAAATGATACCTGCGAGGAACCTTAAAAGCCTTAGAAGGCCAGTGTGAGGGCTAGGGAAGTGTTGCAACTGTTTTGGGACAAAAATTGTGTGTGGGGGTATTATATATGAAGGAGGGGCTGGAAGGGGGGGCCGGGGCCATCAACCCCACTGCCAGCGCAAATATACTATCATTATTGACCACCTCTCACTCTCAACACCGTCACCCCACCACCTGCTCAGGCAACTGAGAAAGCACCGCAATATTTACGACAGGCTTTTCCCTTTCCTCAATGTCGAACACCGATGCAGCACGCTTTGCCACGTCACCTGCTACACGTTCCCTAGTTGCTAGCTGACCTAATCCCAAATCAGCTGGACAAATCGCCTCAAGGGCATCTAGAACCGCCGCAACATCGTCCTGTATTCTTGCTTTAACATTACTAGCCGAACTCTCCCGATCCACTTTGACCAACTCCCCCGATTCTTGCGACGGGACGACACCCCTTGCAACACTTGCAAGCACCGTCTCAGCCCGTTCCCAACCTTGAGACTTAACCTTGCGGCAAACGCTGCTTTTATTGCATTTAAGTTGCTTTGATATTTCCAGCGGAGACTTTCCTTTGAGGTATAAACGCCGCCCCTCTTCCCAATCAATTTGAGACATTGCAACACCTTAACAGCTGGACAGCTGACAGCTGAACATTTTATTGCATTTTTCGAGTAATATATAGCGGCAGCAATAAAGCCCCGCTTAATTAATAAATAATACTATGAAAATGAAAATTGACTTATACGACTTCCGACGCGAATTCGAAAACATCAGACCCGACAACTTCAGTCGAGAAGGTTTGACAATGTTGTTTGATTACTTCGAAGAGCTAGACGAAAGCACCGACGAAGAAACCGAGCTTGATGTCATTGCGATTTGCTGCGACTACAGAGAGCTTGAATTATTCGAAGCCGCTGAAGAGTACAGCGTATGCCTAGAGCATTGTGACGGGAACCTTGACGAGGAAATAGAGGAAATCAAAAACTATTTTACTGATCGCTGCTCGTTTGTTGGTCTTACTGATGGCGGCAATATCATTATTAACTCTTTCTAATAATAAAATGACAACCTTTGAAACTATCATTTTAATATTCTTTGCAATTCCCGCCTATACTTTTGTACTAGGCGCGTCTGTTTACATTCTTTGGACTCAAATAAAGGATAATTGGGAATGAAAACAAGATTCTTAACAGATGCGGAGATAAAAGAAATGGCCCAATGGGCTGCGAATAACTACGAGTTTTCTTGCTCTTGGAAGTCCGCATTTTACGAGGCGGCTAATTATGCAGCTGACGAGTTCAACGTAAAAGCAACTAAAACCCAAGCTGCAACAGCTGTCAGGCTTGCCCAACTAATTTGGGAAGGATATAGAATCGAAGCGCAAAAGTGGAACGACAGCAAATAAGATGCAGCTGAACTTACCAGCTGACTTTTAGAGTAACAAATAACAAAGCTACATTTTCAGCCAATCCGCTTGGGTTGGTTGATGGAGTCGCTTTGACTCACTTAATAATTAAATTAATAAATAAAGTATCTATGAAAACAAATACACTAGATTGGGACAGCTTAACACAAGGCGAAGCACGAACAGCGTTGAGAAATATGTTGGAACTTGGCCAACTTAAAACGTTTTATCATCTTTCCGATATGAGAAAGTTGATTAACGGCGAAAAAATTAACGGGTTTAAGCGTTTGACAGCTGAAGATCTAAGGACAATCGGGAAGCTTGGAGAGTTTCAAGCTGATAAGTTCAAAGAATCCCAAGTTGTCACAGAAGAGCTTGCAGCAATGCGAGCGATTCCGAACACCGTTAATAATTTAGGGATGGCAGACGGTCAAGCTGCAGCACCAGCACCCGCACCCGCACCAGCTGGAGTAAATCAGCAACAAGCTTTTGAAGCTTTTAAACAAATCTTTCAACCGCAAACCCCTCAACTTGATGTTGGCAGAGTTCGACAGGAAGCGTTTGAAGTTCAAAAAGATTCTTTCGGCAAGCTGTTTGAAGATCAATTGACTAAATCACCTGATGCGATTGAAAAAGCAATTTCAAACACCGTCGGCAAATTTGCCAATGACGAGCTGAAAGCAACAGTTTCCGCACTGATGCAAACCGAGCTTGGCGAGTCTATCCGCGGAGCGGTTGCGAGCGGAGACAAAAGCGTTTTGCCGCCTATCTTGGGAGTGGCCCCATATTTTAGGGAGAACCGCACCACTAAGCAGATTGAGACAGGTGTTTTATCCAAAAATCATATGATTGTGAGCGGGCCGAGCGGTTCGGGCAAAACCTTTCCCGTAGAACAAGTTTTAAACAAGCTTGGCCGTCGCTGGGTAAAAATCAGCTGTAGTGATGGAATCTCAATGTCTGAGCTTGTAGCCGAGAAAACGATTGAGATCGAGAGTGGAGCACCAGTAATGAAAACCATTCTTAAATTCTTGCCGATTGCCGCGCGTGAAGGTTTGGCTGTAATCCTCGACGAGGCCGACCAGCTGCAAAGCGAACTACTATCAGCTGTTAACTCATACACCGACGCACACCCCGCGCAGGTAACAATCCCCCAGACAGGCGAGCGGATCACCGCACACTCTGATTTTCTGGTGATCTTCACAATGAACGGATTAACTGACGAAACGGGTTTGTATTCCGGCCATCAGATAAGTGGAGCTTTGAAAACTCGTTGCCGATTTGTTTATGCCGATTACTTAAACAAGCGCGAAGAGTCAAACATTTTGAAAGCTGACGGATTAACAGATCAGCAAGCTTCAGACCTAGTTGATAAGTTTTCAATCCTACGCAAAGCACACACAGCGGGAACTCTCACAATGCCGCCCAGCACTAGAACAATGCTTAATATATCTAAAGCATTACAAGCTAAAGACTCATACGGACAGGAGATTGAAGCACTTGATCCGATGTCTCTTGACGAAGCTTTGCACGTTACAGTTATTAATGCACTAACGCCAACAGAAGCAAAAGAAGTTAAAAAGCTTCTTTCAATCTAAAACCACAAACCAAAAGAAAGGAAAATAATACTATGAAATTTGCACTAACAAAAGCAGCCAAACGCCAAATGATTTGGACGATACGTTTTCGTATGGAAGTTTTAGGAAGAACTCCAGTTGAAGCTTTAAGATTTGTAAGCACTAGCAGTCGGCGATTTAATGTTTTGCTGGATCGCTGGATTCAAAGAGTTTGGGGAGCCAAAAGTTTGGCCGCTTTTGAAAAAAACACCATCGGCAGAAACGAATGCGGAGCATTAGACTTAACCCGCAAATTGTGGCTAGACATCCGAACAGCACTCCCAAGCAAACCGGACAGATGGCTAGAAGATGAGCGCACCCAGCGCAATCTACCAGAACCAACTTGGCACGTTTGGGTAGACTTGTCTGATGCTGAGGAAGGAGACGGCGAAGGCGGCGATCCCGTAGAAACCGAAAACGAAGGCGAAAACGAGGGCGAGGGCGAGGGCGAGGGCGAAAGCGGTAATGAAGAGTTTGAAATAGTAGATGCAAACTCAGACGGAGAAACTAAAGAAGGAGAATGCGACGGCAATTTCCAATCTGATTGGGGCGATGAAGAGCTTGATCCTGAGAGAGAAAGAGAAATTGAGCGCGAACTTGCAAGGATAAGTAACCGGCATAATAACAGGCCATTTGATATAGAAAAAGATTTCAATAAAAAAGAAATCGAGTGTGAATTGCCAAAATCTAATCAGCTAATTGGTAAAGTAAGAAAAGCTTTATTAGCTGATTCTCGCAACAGGATCACCCGACACCGCGACAGTGGACAGCTGGACATTACACGATTGCACGACATAGCACAAATGACTGACGTTAACACCGTTTACGAAAGAAACCGGAAAGGTAAAAAACTAGATGTTTGTGTTCAGGTTTACATAGATGAAAGTTGGTCAATGCACGAATCCGTAGGAGGGCATCGGTTAATGGGATACGCAGCCGCCGCCGCAGCTGTATTATCAAAATCAATGGATCAATTAAGGATTCAACATCAACTGCTTGTGTTTACTCAAGAGGTTAAAGTTATAAAAGGATGGCGGGGCAAGTGGCAAAACGCACACCTTAACGACCTTGGCCCAACAGACGGCACTAAAGTTCCAGCTGCTTTGAGGGATGGGTTAAAGTTAATGAAAGACAGACGTGAAAAAAGAAAGATAGCCATCGTGTTAACAGATGGGGATATGTCTTCTACAGATTCATTCTGGAACAAAGGGAACAAGTGGGAAAAACTCAAACGTCAAGGCTTTGAGGTTTACGCTATAGGGTTAATGAATAAAGTATTGTCAAGTGACCCTAATTACCCGAATCACGATTGGAGGAGATGCGTTGGAGTAGGTGATACCGTTTACCATTACCACAGTGAGATTGATTTCAAGAAAGGAATTAAGGAATCACATTCTAAGACAGTAGGAATTAACGGAGGGATCGACAACGTGAACCCTAAGACAATGATTCCTCAACTTTCAAAGCACTTGGTCGAAGTGTTCACAGAAGGAAGGCAGGTTATACGATGAATACTATCATTGATTTCCTTTCGGCTGCAATACTCTTAGCCGGAGCAGTTTTGTTTTACTGCTTCGGTGAGGAGGTGCTGAACATTCTGTTTTAGTTTTCGAGTAATAGATACACTCCCACTTTCAGCCAATCCATTTGGATTGGTTGATGGAGGTCGTGTGCCTCATAAAATAAAATAATGAAAGACTTAGATAAATTAAGAAGAGCAGCACTTGAAGCTGCTATTACAAACAGAGATGAACTGTTCACCGAATCAAGTAAGGCAGAGCTGGCGATGTCAGCTGGCTGTGTTTCACAAGGTTTGAGCGATGTGATGGCTGAAGCTATTCACTCAGTACTAAGGCAAACTATTGAGGTGATGCAAACGAGTGAAGGGCCAGAAGAGTTCGAGGAAAATTGGGATAAAGCTCTTGATGAAAATGAAGATGTTCGTTTGCTTGTTAAAGCGAGTTGTTTCCTTTGCAAGTTTGTGGATCTTATAGCCAAAGAAGTTGCAAAGAAGACACTAGAAGATAATCCCGACGCAATTTCACCAATTGCTTTTTCAAGGAGTTAATAAAATGGACAGCAATAAAAAATTCATCGGGATAACAGTTAAAGATTGCCAGCTGAACAAATTGTATTCAGTTATAGGAGCAGTTGAAGGAGCGCAAATCGTATGCTTAACAGAAGCCAGAGATCCAAGCGCATTTATGAAAAATAAAAAGACAACAAAATCAAACCCCTTAGTAAGGTGTTTTACAAAACTATTCACAAAAGAAACAGAACTATGAAAGACAACAGTATGAAGCCTACACACGACGAAGTAATTGCTTATAATAGCAACAAAAAAAACAGCCCGTTCGTTATGACAGAACAGGGCCACATTGTTATAGACTCACGGGAGATAATCCACACTATCGCCACCGAGATTTATGATTCTAATTGGGATAATCCTAAAGAGCTAATAAAGGTGAGGAATGAGATAATGGAAAGTTACAACCAGAGGATCATTGCAGCCGTGGAAATGAGGAGAATCTCAGGAAGATCATACGAAGGTATAAACGCAGCTCCTTGGAGATTGAAAAACAACAACAACAAATAATAAAATGAAAGACAAAACTATGAAAGGTTATTTAATTGACCCAGAACAACGCCGCATTACATCTGTAGATGTTGCGGATGAATGGCAAGCTATTTCAGAGATTATCGGAGCAAGATATTTTTGCGTCGGTAGCTACTTGTCAAACGAAGACACCGCATACGTTGATGACGAAGGTCTACTAAACGACGGCGAAAAACACTGGTTCAAGTTTAAGGACTCAGTGGTTAAAACATCTAATCCAAATCCGCTATGCGGTAAGTGTTTAGTATTGGGAACTGATCACAGTAACGGCGAGTCAATTGACGTTAAGCTGAGTTTTGAGCAAATTGAAAACGCTATTAGTTGGGTAGCTGACGATCAAGTAAGCGACAACCATAAAAACCCTTCATTTGAAATAACCACATTTAACTAATGAGAATAATTAAAAGTTTATTGGTTCGCTCTTTGTTGAAGTCTTGGATTTTGGATATGTGCGAAATGCACAGGCCAAAGTCCGGCTTCACTAGAGTGTCAGCTGAGTTTATGGATATGCTTGAGGCGGATATGAAAAACCAAGCCATCAAAAATATTAAAGCTCACAGATCAGCTAAAACATTAAAGGACTATATGAGACGATGAAACAGAAACCTAAAAACAGAAAACGAAAACATACCTCTGCAACTAAAAAGAGATTGTTTGCTGCCATTAGGCGTAATCAAAAGCCTAGCCATCGACGGCCTTGGGAGGATTCAAATATAGAAGTGACTCCTGTCTTGTTGAAAGAGGGTGGAAAGAATATTGAGTTATGAAACTTAAATTATCAATTGGGTTGGCGGCAATAGCCGCCGCTCTTTTTGCAACAGGAAAACCGGAGCCAGCTGGGAAGGAAGTTATTGTCAGCTGGTATGGCGAGAAATTCAGAGGAAGGCCGACCGCTTCGGGGGAGATTTATAATCCCGACAAGCTGACGGCAGCTCATAGAACTTTGCCCTTCGGCACTAAAGTTCGTTGCCAGCTGGGAAGCTCTCGTTTCGTTATTGTGACGATAAACGACAGAGGCCCATTTATAAAAGGCAGAGAGTTGGACCTTTCCAAAGGAGCCTTCTCCCGTTTGGCCAGCTGTGAAGCTGGATTGCTTAAAATTAAAATGACAATACTAAAAAAATGACTAAAGAAATTAATGCTAAGGAAGAAAGAGAATGTAATAAGTGCGGGAATGTTAAGCCACTTAAAGAGTACTACAAGCGAGTTAAACCAAGCGGCTATGTTTATTATATGAGAAAGTGCAAAGCTTGTTGTCAAGCTGAACGCCAAGAGAGATACGCAAATGACCCAGCTTATCGGGAGCATACTAAGACTCGATCAATAGCAGGGTACGCTAGGCGGAGAGAGGCTGTTGTTGCTCAAAAAGCTAAGTACCGAGAGGAGAACAGGCAAAAAATAAATGAAAGTAAAATGAAAGCATACTATGCTGACATAGAAAAAAGCAGAAAAAATCAAAGGGATCGTTACAAAGCAGACCCAGACAGCGCGAAAAAACGTAGAGAATGGAGGGCTAAAAACATCGAAAGATCACGGCTCGTCAATAAGCAATACAGATTGAGGAAAGGAGATGAGCTAAGGATGAAGCAGAATATGTATCACTCTACCAAAAGAAAAACTGATATTAAATATTCAATCAGGAGCAGGTTAAGCAGCAGGATTAGACAAGCCTTAAGAAGGTATCTGAAAGGAAGTAAGGTCAGGAAGTACGAGCGATCTTCAATGCTATTAGGATGCTCTGTTGATGAGTTTAAACAAAAACTAGAGTCTCAGTTTAAAGAGGGTATGACTTGGGCAAAATTCCTAGAAGGAGAAATCCACATAGATCACATTATGCCGTGTGTCTCCTTCGATTTAACCAAAGAAAAGGAGCAGTATAAGTGTTTTCATTACACAAACCTTCAACCTTTGTGGGCTAAAGATAATTTAATTAAAGGGAGTAAAATAATATGATTAAAAAATGACTAAAGAAGTGGACGATTACGAAAGAGAGTTTGATTACTCGGAGCTAGAATATTGTGAGGAATGTGGTAGACCTCCTAAAGAATGTTCTGGTTGCGGTGAAGA
>Ga0206125_10001094_pt1 | contig 33216 bp, 57 predicted proteins | sample Helgoland_Spring_4_FD_148598 | JGI IMG/M metagenome (GOLD analysis project Ga0206125, IMG submission 148598) | Pelagic subsurface seawater microbial communities from Kabeltonne, Helgoland, North Sea - Helgoland_Spring_Bloom_20160331_1 | ecosystem: Environmental > Aquatic > Marine > Epipelagic ... | reverse complement strand
GAATTACCATCTTCATCAGTTGAATGAGGTAAAGCTGCTATTTTTAATTCTGCTGCTTCTTGTGAATCAAATTCGTATTTACTAATTTTCATATTTATTTACTTTTGTTATTATTATAGGTGTAATTTTTACACTTAACTTGTTAATGCTTGTAATTCTGCGTCTGATAATGCTTCGTTATATACTCTTAAATCTTTGCAGTTTCCGTAAAGAGGAGAACCCCCAACTGCGCTATCAAAATTTAATTTATTAAGAGTATTAGATGAAAAGGTGCTACCAGAATTATCTACAATTACTTCTACTCCGTTAATCCATAAAGCAAAATCATTTTCTTTGAACTTAAAAGCTATTTTTAAATATTGAGTTGTATCAGCAACAATAAAAGTATCTTCGGCTTGATAAACATTATTAACTTGAACTCTAAACCTTATTCTATTAGATAAAGAATTAAAACCTAAAAAAATTCTATTTGTACTTGTGCCATTGCTTAAAGAAAGTAACCTATTTGTTCCGTCATTACTTAAAGCAGCTATCTCTGCATATAGAACTCCCTCTGTTGAATTTATTACCTGTTCATTACCTCCATTAGTACAAGTCTCTGCCACTCTCGTTACAGCACTTCCACTTGTTGGTATATAAGAAGTAGCGTAGCTTCCAGCTTCTAGTTGTGCAAAAGCAACATAACAATCCCCTTGTTGGTTAGATAAACCAGCTCTATAATATGCAGATGAACTAAAAGTACCCGTCATTGATATACGATACCAACCATTTGATACAGACTCTACATCATAAGTTATGTAACCAATTCCACCTTCAGAAACTAAACTACCATCTCTTAAATCTATAACAACATTACCATTATCTGGAATAGCAAAATCTAATCTAAATAAATAACCAGAACCTTTTTTTGCGTACATACTAAATGTGTATGTTGTACCACCTGACAAAGCACTTGAAGATTGATATACTTGGTATGCTTGAGCACCAGATGAACTTGTTAATTTAACTGCTTTATTGCCTTTAAATGGGTCTTGATAACCAAATTCAGCAGTAGCGTTACTTGCTCTATTCCAATCTTGGATGTTTTCAGATTTAGTAACTAAATTAGTCCTACTAGGCTCTAATAATAAAGCACCTTTAGTATTTCCTTGAAAGTCTATTCTTGGTATTCCACTACCTACTGTTTCTATTAAACCAGATTGATTAACTGTTGTTCCACTTGATGCTCTTGTAAAGTCAAATGGTAGAGGTTTAAAGTTAGAGTTCTCGTCATTATACGCAAGGACTTGTCCGTTACCAGTTGCCCATTGTCCATTACCAAATTTTAATGTATTAGCCATTGTATATTATGTTTAAATTTAATTCGTTTACCATAGACACCCAGTTTCTGTATGATGTTAATGTTTCTAGTTCTGCATCTGTTAAAGCTGTATCGTAGTAGCCAATTTCTTTTGTACACCCATATTGAGGTTCTGAAGTGAGAAAACCAAAGAAACCTAAAAGAGATAAGCCAATAGGCATTGTTGTTACTGAATTATCTGTAGCTACCTCAAAACCATTTACAAATAACGCTAAATCATTAGCTTTGTACTTTACTGCTATTTTTTGAAATTGATTAATTTTTGATAATTCAAAGTCTGGTTGCCATAAAACAACTCCACCAGATTGAAAATAAATTTCTAAAGTTTTTGTGTTAAGTGCAGTACCTATAAATATTCTATTACTTGCAGAATTATTATTTGTTATTGCAATTCCTTGCCAAGTAGATTGTATGTTTTTATAATTAATATCTAAAAACAATACTCCCTCACTATCATTAAACACTTCACTATTACCAGAGTTATTACAAGTCTCTGCTGCTCTTGTTACTGTTGAGCCAGATGTTGGTATGTAAGATGTAGGGTAGGATAAGGCTTCAAATTGTGCGCCCCATAAATAGACGTTATTATTGATATTTCCAAGATAAGTAACATTTCTTACAGCATTTAAATCATCATTAATTAAATTTACAGCTATTGCTGATGTAGCAGTTGCCAATGCTTCAAAAGAGTAAGAACATCTATACCAGCCATTTCCATAATCTTTAATTTCTGCAGTGCCCCCACTGACAGCCCCTAAAATTCCATTGTCTAAATCAAAGTTTGCCCTACCACTACCAATAGCAGATGTAGATGTTGGTGTTAGTTGAATTGCATTTGAAGTTCCTTTCTTTGCAAAAACAGTAATTGTATAATCAACATTATCAGTTAAAGTTATTGAACCTATGTAAATTCTATGTATGTTATTTTCAGAATTTTCAGCAATTAAATCTGCATTTAAAGTTCCATTTGGTGAAACAATTTGGTTTTGAGATACTGTTACTCTATCAGTAGTCCATTGAGAAAAATCTTCTGAATATGTTATAAGATTAGTAGAACTAGGCTCTAACAAAAGAACACCATCAGCACTATCTGTATAGTCTATTCTTGCTATATCTTGCCCCATTGTTTCTATTAGACCATCTTTGTTTACTCTTGTTCCTATACTTGCTCTTGCAAAGTCGAAAGGCAAAGGCTTATAGTTGTTATTGATGTCGTTGTATGCCAGTACAGAATCTTCTTTAGCTGCCCATACTTTATTTCCAAATTTTAGTGTTTGTGCCATTAGTAATTTGTATATAATTGAGATGTAATCATTTCTTGTAATGATGTCCAACTTGTTAGTGTTTCTAATTGTGCGTCTGTTAATGCTGAATCAAAGTATTGTACTTCTCTAGTGTTTCCGTAAAAAGGGTCTAGTCCATCTCCTCTATTAAAATTTAATTGATTTAAAACACCACTTGCAAAAGTAGAGCCACTATCATCTGTTAAAAGTTTAAATCCATTAATAAAAACATTAAAATCATTTTCTTTGTATTTAAAGGATATTTTATTGTATAAAGATGTATCGTTTAATGTGTATAATCTTAAAGCTTGGTCTACACTATTTACAGTTACTCTAAAAACTAATTGATTATCTGTTACTGAATGATAAATACGAATATTATTTGAATTTGAGCCATTACTAATAGATATTCCTTTAAAAGATGTATCATCAACAAAACTTCCCTCAAGCATCAAAACACCTTCTGAATCGTTAAACGTAGCTGCATCTCCAGAGCCATCAGCAGTTTCTGCTGCTCTTGTAATTGCTGTTCCATTAGTAGGAATGTAGCTTGTTGGGTAAGAGCTTTGTTCTATTTGTGCGCCCCAGATGTAATATCCATCAATTCCATTACCAGTAGATGATGCTGCCCTTAAAGATGATGCATTGTCAATACTCAATAAATATATTTGTGTTGCTCCAGAGTTTACATTTGCAGTTAAAGATATTTTATACCAATCATTTCCATAATTTTTTATTTCTCCAGTTCCAGATGTAACAATGCCATTTATTAAGTCAAAGTTAGAAAAATCAGTAGATGCGCTACTTCCAAATAATAATTGCAAATATTGTCTACCATTATATTTCACAAAAAAAGAAAACGTATAATTAGAAGCGCTTAAAGTAACTTGATAGTAGATAAAAGCAATTGCAGTTATATTGTTTGGTGTTAATTTATCAGCATTTAAACTACCATCTGGAGAAATTGCTTGATTTATACTAACTGTCGAATCACCTTTAATCCAATAAGAATTACTAAAATCTTCTGAATAAGTTATAAGATTAGTCCTAGCTGGTTCTAAAAGGTAATGAGGACAATTAACTACTTTACCATTTAATAAGTCGTAGTTTAGTCTTGAATCTCCACTTGCTACTTCTTCTATTAGTCCAGTTGGTGCTATTCTAGTTCCAGTACTTGCTCTTGTAAAGTCAAAGTCTCCTACTCCATCTGATGGGAGTACAGAATAAAACTTGTCTCCTTGTGCTGCTGGTATTAATGCTAATTTTGGTTTTGCCATTGTTTAATTATTTAAGTCTTGTAATGCAGTTACGTGAATCCAGTCTGCTAAACATTTTTTTGCTTCTATTTGGTCTAAGTCTAATCTAACTGCTTGTACTGATATGTTTGTTATAGTTACGTCATTGTTACTTGCGTCTGTTCTTGCGACAACGACGGTTGTACCATCTGCTTCAAAGTACTTTGTGTGTACTCCAACACTTGTAATCATTGTTGTATTTACAGCAGAATTAAATTTTAACCCTCCCGTGATTTTTTCAGTAATTTCATAAGTAAGTTTGTATTCCTTACCTATTACTAAAACATTAGGTTGTGCTATAGAGCCAGCCGTTGGAGTATGTGTTATTTTTGCTCCTAAATCTGTTAAAGTTGCACCGCTTGTGAAATTCCAATCCGTAGTTCCATTACTAAAATCTCCGTTTACAAGTAAGTTATCCTGCTCACTTGTAAGCAGTTTCATCTGACTACCAAAGAAATCTGGCTCAGTACCAGCAGTTCTTGCAGTATCCAAAGCATTGCCCCACCAAGTTGTATTATATATTTCGTTAGCCATTACTTTTTTGTTTTATAATTATATTTTACTTTTGCGTTCAGCGTGTTTGTTTGTGTCCACATCATTTTCTTGTTTCTTTAAATACTGCTTTAGTTTCTCAACATTTACCTTTTTAGGCTTATACATTCTCTCTATCATATTATAAAACCCATCCATGAAAGTTAACATCTTTGTCTGGATACATATCATCATTACTATTAGAAGTATATTCTGGATATAATGTGCTGTTATAAGACATATAATCTAAAAACCTTCTTGTATAGAAATCAGCAGTTTCCGATACTCTATTTATTAACATAGCCATTTCATCGTAAGTAACCGTATCTGAGTTCTCACTTCTATGCTTAAATACTCCTCCGTTACTTATCTGATACATAGCAAAAGGTAAAAAGTTACTTTGTGCATACCATATAAGCATTGGCTTTATATAAGTGTTTAATAATAATTTATAATTAGAATTAGCTGGTTGGTCTACTGTACCTGCTATAATAATATCTTGTAATTTCTGATATAACTTTCCTCCTAAATAATTTTGTATATGCGTATCTTGAGCTACTTCAATAAACTGAATTACCTTGTCAGAATCTAGGTTACCATCTAAGATAGACCTCTTCTTTAAATCTAGTACGCTTATAAATAATGCTTTTGACATAATATTAAATATTTGGATATGCTCCTCCGTTAGCCATATCTGCTGGTCTAGTAGATACCTCTGAAGGGTTTATCGGTTCAACAAATCCATCTTTCAATGCTTCACTCTTGTCTACATCAGTTTCAGGAGATACTCTCTTCTTATATACTCTTAACTCCCAGAAATGTTGACAATTCTTTCCTCCCTTAAATTTAAACAGAGAATAGTTATTACCTTTATGTCCTAACTTTCTGTTTACACCTTGAAAACTCATAAGACCTATATCTTCCTTACGGAATACTACATTTCTATCAGTAAATAATTCCATCTTTTTACAGAAGTCTCTACTGTTAGGAGACTTTCTGTTTGGCATATAAGCATATCTTACTTTAAAGACGCCTTTATCTTGCTTAGAATACTTGTTTGGATTAGCTTCAGCTAAATTAGCTAAATTAAAGTCCTTTTCCGAGTCTTTTACAGCTTCTGAGTGTATTAACTCCCAATCATCCGAGATACGCTCTCCTAGAGGCTCTAATTGGCTTAAAAGGTCATCTCCGTCCTCATCACTAAAGTCATTATTTTCTTTTAACGAAACAGCACTATCGTGAGACTCGCAAGGCATATACCATACTTTACCGTCCATTTCGTGTTCGTGATATCCTTTACATCCCTGTTCTAACGCTTTATCTTCTGCTTCTTTAATAGTTTCAAAAACCTCAACTCCATCTATTTTCTTTAGTTTAGCGTTGAAAGTAGTCTTTGAGCTTATTTTCTCTCCTGTTTCCTCTTCTCTCTTCACTTTAGTAGATATATTATCTAGTTGTGTGAATTCTATTGGTTGTAGAGTAATAAAGTAAAGATTTAAGTATATCTTGTTAAAGTTTAGCATATCTTCTAAACCTTCTATAATTTCTTCTTGGAATGGTCTAATAACTATGTTATCCATAAGTACAGAAGCAGTTCTAAGCTCTTCTGCATTATTACCAAATCCTGTATTGTCTTTTATCCCTAGTAATATAGGAGATACAATACCGTGACCTAACATTATCTTCTCTCTACTCTCATCAGATAAGAACTGATACTGAGCGTGAGCATCTGGTAAATGTATAGGGTCAATATCTGCTTTAGTTTCTATAGACTCGTTAAATGCTAGTATAAATTTACCTGCATTAGAAGTTCCACTAAACTTGTCGTATATTTTTCTTTCAATTAACTCTTGAGTCTCCTCATTAGGTACTCCATTGTTAAAGTTGATTAATAAAGATGGTTGTAAACCTTGCTTTATGTTATTTATGTGATAATTACTTACTTCTTCTTCTAAAGAGCAGTATTGTAAACATCCATGATAATCAACAGGAGCATAATAATAAAATCCACTTCTATATGGCTTGAATATATATAACTCTACTGTTTCACTCTTTTTACCGTTACCAAATGTAGGTATTCTCTTAGGATTATCACTAGGCTTTATATCTACCCACTTAGGATGATAATAATAAGCTCTAATAACGCCTTTAGCATCACATTTCTCAGCCCTTAGAGTTTCCATAGGGAAATGTAGTATCTTAATGATTTTAGTCTTAGCTTTGTTATATACTACTTGCATAGCAGCTTGTCCTAGCATCTTATAATCATTAGAGACTCTCTTTACTTCTCTTGGTCTAACTAATAATTTAAATTTAGCATACATCTCAGGAAATTCCTCGCTATCTGTAGCTTCTATACCTCTACCGTAAATCATATCAACAATACCGTTAATACATCTACTGTTTGTCGGAGAGCCTAAGTATTTCTCTATAAGGCTATCAAAGTAATCATTGTTTTCTCCATAAGAAACCCAATCTTTACCGTACACTTCCTTAACCTCTGGTGTTTCATAACCAGATAAGTTTACTACTCTTATAGAATTGTTCTTGTTAGTCATCTAATATCACATATTCGTTAGAAGGCTCTGCATATTCTGTGTAATCTGAATCACTTATAGAATATCTTCCTTCGTTATTATAAGGAACACTAGCATCTGGCAGAACAGATACTTTATCTCTGTAAACTAATTTATTTGTTGAAGTATTGAATATAGTAATAAAATAATCAAAACTTGTTCTTAGTTTATTTGATGTGCTCACTTGAAATGCCAAATAATTATCATACTTAGTACTTTCATCGTTAGTAAAGCTAAAAGTATCATTTGTACTTTCTTCTAAAAACGATATTGTTAAAGAACCAGCAGATGCAACAACAGTTCCATTACCTAGAGTAGTATACGTTACCGAAGTACTTCTAGGAATGATGTTAAACGTCTGTGCACTATCATTATTTGTTATTATCATATTATGATAACGATATTTTTCTTTTTTGTTTTATAATAAAAAAGGGTAAGCTAATGCCTACCCTATTTTTACCAATAATAAACAATATTATTATTCGTTACTCATATTCGTTGTTTGTACATCGAATCCTGCTGTTACACCTACACCAACTAGTGTGCTTAGTACAAATAAAGATGGTAATACTTCTTTTCCTTCGAAAGTAATATTATATCCGTTTAAGTCTCCCATTGCACCTCCTGTAGAAGTGTTAACAGAAACTTCACATCCATTTTGCCCTCCAGCAATTCTAAATTTCCCATTATAATCTTCAATGATTATATGAGGTCTACCGTAAGACAATAATTTTAATTGCATCATTGTTTCGGCATTTTGAGCCTTAAGTACAAAAGCACCTGATTGAGTCCAGAATGAAGTTCCGTTATCTCTAGAATTTTCATTAGTTTCTTCAAAGGTATTATTGTCTCCTCTTAGTTCGAATTTGTGCACGTCTACACCAGCAGTTAAAGTTGCTACCGTTCCGTCAAATGCAGCACCAGATGGTGCAACAGAAGCAGCGTCAGCCATACCACCGTACATAGCGTCTGAGTAATTAGCAATGTAAAGATTTTTAATTCCACCTACGGACTCTTTACACGCTTCTAGTCTCCCTTTTGATAAATCACAAGCCATTTTTTATATGTTTTTTAATAAAAAAGGGTAGGTAGAATATCCCACCTACCCCTTTTATATGTTAGTATTAATTTATATTAAGAATAAAGAACGATGTCAGCACCGATACCGTATTGTACACCAGCAGTAAATCTCATTACTATTCTTACGTTTTGACTTCCGTCAATGTCAGCCATATCGATAACTTTTACTTCATTGTGGTCAGATAATAAACCTGTACCGAAATATAAGTTAGACTTTTCAGCAGCCATTGCAGTGTTGTCAGCTAATCCATTAGCAACAAAGATTCTTACGCCATCGAAAGATAATTCTCCTCCGTTGTACCATTGAGTACCTTCGTTCATTGTTCCAGCTCCACCTATGTTAGAAGCAAATCCACCTAAAGCTCTTACATAAGCTCTAGCGATGTTTTGTGATACATATAAGTATAAGTCTTCTTTTCCGTATAATGAAGAAGGAATTGCATCAACGATAGCTCCTAATTGAGCGATAACGTTAGCAGAAGTTACTGTTGCAGCAGCAACGTCAATAACGTCAGCATCAGCAGCAGCTAGTACAGTAAATCCGTCAAACTCTCCAGCGTTAGCGTTAACACCTCTCCAGATGTTTTGCTCATTCTTTTCAGCTACTTTAGCTACAACGTGAGCTAATAAGTAGTCTTGGAAAGTTTTAGGTAATGAATCAAATGCAGAATATCCCATAGATACTGCTTCCCAATCTGAACGGAAATCAGCTTTACATAATTCTAAGTTTACTTGGAATGTTTCTGGCTCGATAATTCTTTCTGTTAAAGTTACAGAAGAAGTTGCAGCGAAGTCACATCCTCCGTTAGCTATAAGTGCTCCTGTAGCTAATTTCTTGATTACTTCTTTAAATTTAATGTTTGGTTTTACTTCGATACCACCTTTTTCGATAGTATTAGCAGATAATAAAGCAGCAGAAATATATTTCCCTGCAAATTCACCTGCGTAAGTAGTTGTAATTGATGTTGTAGTTGCCATAATTAATATTAGTTGTTAAATAATTTGTTAAATACTCTTTGTTTTGTTGTTACTGGTTGTTTCTGAGAAAATAAGTTCATTGTGTTTGAGCTTACTTCAGCTTCAGGAGAATGTGCGATAGACTCTGCTTCTTCAGATAACTCTACTTTGTCAGAGCTTAATTCTTCAGGAACATCAGATGATTCAACATCACTCATGTTGTCCATCATTTGGTCGTACATAGCTTTAAATTCAGCTACTACCTTGTTTAATTCTTCTTTGGTAGCGTAAATGCTTTCTTCTTCTACTACTTCTTCAACCACGTCTTCTTCGATTACCTCTTCTTCTAAAGAAGTCTCATCTACTGTTTCTTCAGCAAGTTCTACTTGCTCTTCTACTACTTCTGTTTCTACTTCAGCAGAAAGCTCCTCTTGAACAGGAGTTTCTTCTTCAGCTTCTACAGAAAGTAATACGTTTTTAAATTTGTTGATAATTTCTGTTGCTTTCATAAATAATTATTATAATTTGTTAACGTTTAATAAATAATCTGTTTCATTTTCGGATTATTGTGAATTACTTTGATTAGTTAAACTCCCAATTCCTTGAGCCTGTAAACTACCATCACAGCACTTAGTGCTATAGGTATTGTTTTTACATAAGCAAGCTCTTTTACTATTCTTTGGACTATTGTTACTTGGTGTTTTTTTCATTTATCTATTTGTTTTAATTTGTTTATTGCCCAGTTAACTCCAGAGCTACCACCCCAAGCATCCCACATAATACCTCCACATCCCTCACTATAAGGAACATCTTTATTCTGTTGATGTCTTTTAAATGAAGCCATTCTAGCTATTGTTGAACGAGATATATTTTCTCCTGATGCTAGTTGATTAGCTCTTGTCCATCCTACTAGAGTACCACAATCACTACCATTTTCTTCTTTCCACTTTAATGCTCTTTTAGCATTGTTTCTTGCAGCTTGTGGATAATCACTATATGTTTCTAATTCTACTTCTTCTCCCTTAAGTAAAAAGTCCTCTAGTTGAAATAATTTAGCTAATGCTTCAAATTCATCATAGTCCATTTGTTCTTTTACACTTTCATTAGGTCTTTCGTCTAGTTTATCTGTAAAGAATCCTTCTATACTAAATCCTTTTACTTTACCTTCTTTAACAAACTCTTCCCAAATCTGGTCATTATTTACTTTTACAGAAACCATCCAAGTTCCTAATGGTAAGTCAAGATTATATTTAGCTGATTTATCTTTCTTCTCATCTTCTATTATCCAACTCTCTACAACACTTAGTCCGTTTAATTCTACTTCGTGTTCTAATGTTGAGTTATTCTGCTTACCCTTAGTCAAAAACAGCTCAGAAGCTTTTCTTACAGTTTCTTTAGAGAAGAATATATAATACTCCTCTTCTCCGTTATGTCTGTATATTTTTTTGTCTGGTATTAAAGCAGCTCCCATAAGTATGCGTTTCTCAGCATCTACTTCAGCTAACTTAATTTCTTGTGCTTTTAAAGCAATGAAGTCTTCTTCTATTGCAGGGTTTTCCACTATAGATATAGCTTCTATACCAGCAAAATCATTTTCTTCGTCTATAAATAATTCTATAATATTTTCTTCCATAATTTGATAACGTATTTAATGTATTTTGTTTTATATTAGTCTCCTCCTAATGAAGCTCCTGTTGATATTTGTAAGTCTAATTCTTGTTGTGATGTCATCTGACTACTTACTACATAAGCTTGAACAGGTTCTTGGAATTGACTACCTACTGCTTCAGCTAATTGATTAGTGCCTGTAGAACCAACTAAGTTAAAGTCAAATGTTCTTCCTCCACCAGCTCCTGCTGAAGTGGATGTTCCTCCGTCTTTTGTTGGTGTAGGTGTTTTTAAGATACTACTAACATTAGCAAGACCCATAGCTGTTACTATAGCTGCCTGAGCTATATTCCAAGGTCCGTAAGGTTTAGCACCTAATGCAGCATTGGCAGCTTCATAAGTACTCATTAAGGCAGCAGCAACACTTGCAGCTTTATTTATAGCACTACCCTCTTCTGCTATTTGAGCAATAGCTTGAAAACCTAGAGCAACTATAGCTCTTTTAGCTTCATCAGTTTTTTGAGTCAATACTAAACTTTCATTTTGGAATTGCTTTTCTGCATTTAATTTATTTCTTTCTATGTCAGTTATAGCCTTACCTTGTCTTTTCCTTTCTTCTATCTCTTGATTGAAAAAGTATACTTTTTGGTCGTATTGAGCTTGAAGCAACATAGCTTCTGCATTTAAAGCATCAACTCCAGCGTCTTGAGTCATACCAAACGTCAGAGCTTGTATTTCTCCAGCATCAACTGCTTCTTGATATTTTTTAGCAAACTCTCTAGCTAATTCTAATTGAAAGCTTATTCTTTTAGATGCTTGAGTCATTGTTAATTCTGTTAAAGCATCTTGATGTTCCTTTTCTGCTTGTAGCTCCGTTTCGTTAAAAAGAGCTTCTGCTTCTGCTATTTTAGCAGCATTCTTGCTAGTTGATTTAAAATTCTTTAACCTAAGCTTTTCTTTTTCTATAAAAGAGTCATGTCTATTTTGCAAATCTTCTCTTTCATATTTTTGCTTTATTTCTAACTTCTTAAATTCATTTTCCTCAGTAGCTAACTCTTCATCTCTCTGAAACTTTAGTGTTATTTTTGATAAATCAAGTAATCTTTGTTTAAATGACTTTATTGCTTTAGGTTCATCTCTATCATCATCATCTCCAAATATTTTATTTACTATACCCTCTTCTCCAAATATATCTGTTAATTCTGACACAGCATCTTTAGCTCTATTTATACTTCTAACTGATGCTGCAGCTAATGCTTCTGGAGAGCCTTGTTCAAATTCATCAAGTTTTCCATAAAACATTTCTATAATACCTCCATCAGCTAAAAACTGTTCTTTAGCTTTTTCATCTGCTTCAATCATCTCAGAAACACTATCTATCATTTCTTTAGAAAACTGTTCTCTAGCTTTTAAAGTTTGTTTAACTACTTTTGCTTGTAATTTCTGAACTTCATCTTGTATTGCATTTGCTAAAGCTAATTCTTCTAAAGCTAAAATTTGTTTCTTAATAGCTTTTGTAGACTCCTCTGTTAATTTACCATTATCATCTATAGATATATTTAAGTCTTTGTACTCATCATTAGCTTTTTTTACAGATTTAGCTAAATCCTCGTTAGATATATTACCTCTTTCTACTTGGTTTAGTAATATTTTTAAATCAGTACCTGCTTTTGAAGCAGATTCTCTAAAATCATCTAATCCTTTCTCAGCACCTCCAGATGTCATTGATATTTTCTCCATTACAGCAATAACAGCTTGTATAGCTAATAAAATACCTAGAGGTCCTAATATAGTTGACCCCACTTGTCTTAAAGCCCCTCCAAAACCTATAGCTTGTTTAGTTGTTTCATCAACTTTCCTAGTCATAAACAAGAAGTTAGATGCTAACTGAGAGATGTTGTTCGCCATACCTCTAATTCCGTAGTTGGAATCTGATATAGTCCTACCAAGTTCTAGTACTGTTGCAGTAGCTCCACCAGTTGCTCCTGAAGCTCCTCCTGCTTTTCCCTTTCCTCCTGTCACAGAAACTTTAGCTAGTTCAGCGTTAAGTTGTTTAGTGCTAAGAGTAACATTGTCCATAGAAGCAATCGCTTGACCACCTTCTACTTTTATTACTATAGTTTTTGTTGTTGATGAGCTTGTTGCCATTATTTATTTCGTTTTATTGCGTTTTTAAATTCTTTCCAATTAGTAGGTGCTAAATATTTACCTTTAGCTATATTTATATCTTCGTCTTTAACATCCCAATCAGATGTTCCTAATAAATCTATTATCTCTCTTATCATATTATTTTTTTTATGGACACGGACAACTTATAGATGTGATTATTCCTTGTGAGTCTAAAACCATAACCATAATACAACCACTATCGCAATAAGTGTCGATATTTGACGACCCTGATTGAGTATATGTTCCTGCTGAAGCAGTAGAGTTTAATTCGTTATCAGTAAACATTGTGTCTCCTATTGATAAATTTTGTAATGTTCTAATAGATGAACTAAAATATAATGAGACAGGAACATTTTGATAAGAAACAACAGTAGATATAAAGTCAGGACCTACTAAGTTTATTAATTCTAATGTAGCCTTACCTGTGTTTATATTCATCTGTATTCTGTTTATCTTATAGCTTCTACCTGATATAATTAGTTTGTCGTTTAATTCTAACTTAGTAACTAATTTCAAAGGTAATGTAGCTTCAAACTTAGATAACCTTGACTTTTCATTATATATAGGAACTATATAGTTAAAGTAGTAATTGTTAAACAGACTTTCTGTATTTACATTATCTACAAAGAACTCATCTCCTTCTTCGCCAAAATGAATTGACTGTAAATTAGTAGCTGCACTTGTTGTTAAAGTATTTGCTGGTCTTATATATTGGTCAAAATCAGTATCATCTGTGCTAAATATAACATAATTAGAAGTGTCTTCTTTTCTACAATAAAAAACTAGAGGTTTTCCAAGTATTGGATTCTCATCCTTACTAACCATCCATCCCCATTGTACAGTAGTTCTATCTGTGTCATCATTTTGGTCAGTCATTCTCTCATACATAAGATGTTCAAATCCTAACTTAACAGAATACGTTCCTCCATCAAATGCTAAAGGGTTGCTTATAGCATTAGACCTATTACTAAGTCTTTCATTACCAAATTCATCATTAGTTATTTCATTGCTGTTTACTATAGCAAAAGTAGATGCGTCTTGATACTCAAAATCTATCTTAGAATATATGTTTGCTTTATCTACAGTATGTTTATCAGCGTGTATATATTGACTTACATCGTGACTTGTACCTTCATCATAAAATTTGTCTAATGTTCTTACTTTAATTGTTTCTCCATCATAAAAAGCAGTTAGATTAAACATCTTAAATATAGATGTTAAAAAGTCTATAACTTTCATCTTAGGCATATTATCTACTATATTTATACCTGAAGAAACTCCTATAGCGTTACCTCCATTGTATGTATAGTTAGCAGTATAACCAGCAGAACCGCCTGAATTATCTACCTCATTGTATACTATATTAAAACTATTTACAGCTATTTGAGTTATACCTCCTTGTGTTCTTACTTTGAATATAGGAGTAAAAGTTTGTGTTCCTTCGCCACTTCCAAATTCCTTTTGTATCGTATAGCTTCTAGTAACAGACCCTCCCCCAGAATGCTCTGAAGTTCCTATTATTTCTCCTGACTCTCCATCAAATAATTCTAAAGTATATAATCCTGCTCCAGTAGGAGTTACTTGTATTTGATAATTATAATAAATCTCTGTAATATCAGGTCCGTCAACTACAATAGAAGTAACTAAGTCTTTATTAGAATTACTTCTAGGGTCGTTTTGACCTGTAGGAGTTGTGTTAATAAACAGATAGTCATCTAAATCAAGTTTTCTTTCGCTTATTGCTATTTGTGAAGATAAATCTCCTTTTTCTCTATGCAACCATAGGTATAACTCATAGAATGAAGCATTAGACGTACTAAAGAAGTCGTTTGTTCCGTTTTTAGAGAATGTAATACCATACCTGTCTTCTATGCCTAATATTATGTGATATAATCTAATTGCTGGTTTTAAGTCTATCATAGATAGTCCAGTAGGGTGTGAGGTAGAGCTGTTATGATGTCTTACATTTCTTGAAACAACCTCTTCTCTTAACTCAGGTCCATTGTCGTGAGTTGAATCCCAATAATAATGACTTTTACCACTTATAAAAGGATAACATAAGTCTCCTGCTGTTGTAGAGGATGTATTAGTTACTAAAACATTATTAACTAAATTAAATCCATCAGAAAACCCTGTTTCTACGTTAGAAGTAGTATATGTTTGATTAAATTTAGATAAATAAGAAGTATTATCTACAGCTAAGTTATCTAACTCGTCATCGCCAAAAAGTAAGTTAAGATTTACTGTTTTACCATAAAATACAGCCTTATAAGCAAAAGCAACTCCGTTTTTCATGCTTACGCTATTCAAACTAAGAAATCCTTTCTTATAATCCTCTCCATTTATCTTTATTAATGCTTCTCTCTTTACTCTAGCATCATAACCTCCTACAATATCAAAATTATAGTAGTGTTTAAATATTAAATTATTAGGAGAACTAGCAGGTAAGCTAAATTGTTGTGTAAAGTCAGTAAATACCTTAGCTATATCTCTAATATCTTGTATTGAGTTAGTTATGTTGATAGATTCTTCTGAAAAGATGTCTAATCGCTTATAAGTTACAGTTTCGCCAAATCCTGCTGTATTTATGTATATTTCTACTTCTCTACGCATATTATCTTACGTTGTTTATCTTATCAAATGCAAATTCTAGTTCTATTGTGTAATTTATTAGCTTATCATCTAATCTAGTCTTGAATGATAGGTTAGATGAGGTCAATCTAACTGGTAGAGTCTTTTCGTTGTACTCTATCCATATTTTGTCGCTTAAAGACATCTGTCTAAATACTTCATTGTAAGATTCTGGGTAGAATCCTGTGTTTAAACTTAAAGTTTCTTTAGCATTAACGTGAAAAGTCTCATATTGATGCTGATAAGTGTTATAAGAGCCATTATTTATTATATTTGACTTAAACATCTCATCTTTCTTAGTCATACTAAGATTACTTCTCTTAAAGAACCATATATCTTGATAAGCACCAAACTTATTGATAAACGTGACCTTGTAAGGAGTATATTTACACTCTTCTATATTATCTACTTTAATTATTGTTAAACCATCTACTGCTGACACATAAACTGTATCTACAGGATGTAACTCAAAGTCATCTTCAAATTGGTCAATACAAGCATTATCTTCAAATGTACCTCCATCTAACTCTACTCTTTCTTCAAAGCTATCTGCTCCATTAACTCCGTTGCTTATATAAACAATTTGGTCTTGTATTTTAAGATTAGTATCTTGAACCCATGAATATACTTGTTGCCCTTGATAAAAGAAAGCGACTGAATTAGTGTTTTCATTATCTACTGGTATTCTTATAGGAGCATCATCTTTTTTTAGTATAACATTATTAGATTGTAAGTAACCTTGTGATAGTTGAGGATTTGCACCATCTTCAAAATAGCCATATCCATAAAAAGCTCTGTTTCCTAAAGATAGAGATTGTGTATTTCCTCCTGTTATAAATAATGTAATTTGATAATCAACATACATTGTAGTATAATCATCCGTAGCATCTAACTTGTTTGGATATACTCCGTTGAATGCTGCTGGGATATAGTCCTTTATTAACTCTGATATATCAAAATTAACTTTTTCGTTTATAGCTGTTGAGCTTAAACTATATTGTGGACTTCCTTGCCAAGTTGTATTTGCTGCACCTGTGTATATTAAAATTTCAATAGTTGCACTTGTCAAGTTATTAGATGATATGTTTACGAAGTAAGGACTTCTTACGTTTATTTTAGCCATTTGTTTTTATTTTATCAAATTCTTTTGTTAGTTCCTTATTAAATGCTTCTAATATAGTATCATCAAATTCACTTAATGTGTTGTTTATTGCTCTGTCTATAAAATTACTTCCTTTAAACTGAAACTTTTTTAATGTACCTCTTCTAGATATACTTCTGCTAATAAGAAATGATATCTTATTGTAATTATAGTCCGTATGTTTAAGGTATCTGCCAGTAGTATTGTCTCTAAGACGTATACCTTTGAATCTTAACCAATCTTCTATTCTATCTCCATTAGGTGGTCTTTTACCTGCACGAATACCTTCGTCTATAGCTCCACCATAAGCATCCATAGTTATTGTTAAAGCATTACCTACTACGTCCTTTGCTTTAATATTATTAGCTAACTTGCCAGTAGCTATAGTTTCATCCATATATAGCTGCTCTTTAAGCCTAGAAACTGTTTTCCTACCTAGTCTGGTAAGTGCTATTGTTATAAAACTAGTGTCCATTAGCAGATACTTATATCGTTTCTCATTATTATATCTATATCAGCTCCCCATCCTACTAATTCATTCTCAAATCTGTCTTTAAATGGCTGAACAGAGATATTATCGTCTACTTGTAGTAATTCTTCTCTTAAAGTACCTCTTTTTAGCTTAGAGTATACTAAATTGACTACTTGCAACTGTGTATTCATTATATCTTGTAAATTATCGTTGCCATAGAACAAATCATAGCTATAATCCTGTTTATTGTAGTCTAATATGTCTGCACATAGTACTTGAAGCGTAAAAGTGATAGTATTTGAGCTTATTACAGCATTTGAGATGTTTAAGTGTGTTAAAGGGAATATATCTGTCTTATTTAGGTTAATTTCAGTAATATCTCCAAAACTAACACTATTAACGTGCTTATTTAATCTTAATTCGTCCTTTAACTTGTCTAATAAGTCATATACTTGTGTCATATCTATTTTTTATGTGCTCTTTTTATTAAAGCATTCTCTAAATTTGTTTTATCCTTTATATATTCCAAATACATTAAACAGGTATGTATTGGAAGTCTGGTTGCTTCATCAATTCTAGCTGCATCTTCTTTAGCGATTGTAAATATTGATTGATACCAACCCCACTTTTGTCCAAAGTTTGCTTGAGCTGAGGTGGAACTCCCTGTTTCTTCAACACCTTCACTAAATAATCCACCGTATAACTCGGTAATTTTCTCCCTAAACGATAAAAAAAAACCATCGCCCCTATCGCTACATTAACTGGCATATCCAACATTACATCTGAGTACTTATGACTCCCTTCATAATCCATCACTCTATAAAACTCCTTCTTCTTAAAGATAATAGGTCTGAATAAGACAGCCATTGCTTTATGCATATTCTGCCAATCAGATATATTATTATCTAAATCAATAAACTCTCCAAATGACATATCATCTAACTTTGGTATAAAACCAAACTCAACAATAGTCTCATCTCCATACTCATCTTTAGCAGACATCTCAAATCTATTAACTAAAGGCTTCTCTTCATCAAAACATCTATTTACTGTATCAATAGCAAAATCAAAGTTGTTTATAGGTACTTTAAATGTATCCTCTATATCTAGGTTACAAAATATCTGCAACATCTTTGTCTTAATATACACCTCATCTTCCTTATCCCATTTATCTAACACTTTTAGATAATCCTGATACTGTCTTAATGTTATACCCTCTAACTTAGTAGGTACTTCTAACTTATATTCTTTTACCATACTATGATAACGAAATCCACTACTTTTTGTTTTAACAGTATAAAAAAACAAAAATAAAAAATATCGTTATCTATATAGACAGTTGCAAATCTGTATAAGTTGCTACACTTTAGGCATAGACTCCTATTGGTTCAGGTAACCTAAATCTCCTTGAGAATTGCGATACTAAATCCTTTTGTTATTTTCGTGAACGCCCTAGTATCATTCAACTCAACGAGTACATCAGCTAACCAGTTGTCTAGCTAACAACATTTAAAGTAACATATATAAAGAGGAGGGCGAATAAAACTCCATCAATACACCTTTTAATTACTCAACTCGTTTTAAAATTATATTTATATTTTTAGAATATGAGTTTTAGAATAATTCGTTTTTGTAATGAAATCATAAGAGTGGGCTACTTACCTCAGCCATCTCCGATTTACGTTAATTATATATATAAACGCATTAAAATAATATATTCTGAATCGTTTTAAGCTATGTTTAAAGAAAGATATTTAAATAAATGTATATGTATATAGATGAGGTAATTAGAGGCTCTTAAATGAGCTTAAATGAGGTTGTTCAAATATCACTATATATAATATCTCATTATCAGAACATTAAAAAATAAATGTATATAATAAAGCGTATAAAAAAAAGGGCTAAAACCTAAGCTTTAACCCCTCTTTTGACTAACCAAAACAAATGTTTTATATGTCTTTAATGTTGTTTAGTATGTCTTCAATGTTGTCCATTGCTAAATATATATTTCCGTTATTCATTATTATTTTACAGTCTCTTATCTGTTGCTCTAGTTCACTAATGTTATTAGGATTTAGATATATAATCCCTTTGTCATAATCTATTATTTTAAGCATATTTATTAATTGTTTCTTTTAGGTTATCTAAATACATTTGTTGTGTCTTCTTATTCTCTTTTAATACAAAGTGATTGATTAAGTCTAAGTCACCTAAAAGACTCTCACAATTAATAATTAAATGTAGGTGCTCACTTTGGATATATAGTTCCCCATCTGAAGCAAATATATTATATATATCGCTCAGGTAAGCATTTTGTATTTTAGGCTTAGACTCTTTTAATTGTTGTTTAAGTTCTTTTATTTCTTGTTGTAATTCTTTCTTTGTCATTTGTTTAATTGTTTATTGGTTAATAAATTCTGTATAGTTTTTATATTCTTCTTTAAAGTTGTTTAAATATTCTTTATCTGTTAAAGCTTTAGACAATTCATTTACCCAGTCTTTAGAATTAAACAAACAATTATTTAAATCTATTTCATAGTAATGAATTAAAGCTTCTTTTATTTCTGCTCTTGTCATTTGTTTTTCTTTTTAATTATTAATGTTATTATTATAGCAGTTATCATATAACCAAAGTTAACTATAATAAAAGGGTTTAATATATATTCTATCATTGTTTAATTATATTATATAACATCGCACCAATTAAAGTAATTGTAATATATTTAAATGCTCTGTTAATTTGGTTAATTATTTTATTATCTCTTTTAAGTTTAGTATATTCTTTTAATGTATAAACTTTTATAGTATTATTCTTTTCAATAATTACTAAATTTGTATCTGTTACTTTTATACTCATTAGATATATATTTTAGTTCCGTTGATTATCTCTATTATAATAAATGATATCATTGGAAGGATTAAACCTGTAACGATTGCTAAACCTGTCAAGGTTGTTTTGTCTTGTTGTTTTAGTTTGTTCATTGTTTTGTTTTTAGTTAATATTATTTGTTTTTGTTATACTCAAATATATAAACTTATATCTAATTAACTGTTAAAGAAATGTTAAAATTATGTTAAAATTTTATTTCTGTTCTGTTGCCGTTCCATTTATTGCCATTTAAATACCAGATAAAGTTTTTCTGATATATTAACGGTTTACCAATATACTCTAAAATTCCGTTTAATCTTTCTTTTGTGGTATTACTGAACCAACCACAATTAGACAATATTAATTTATTATCTTTTATTTCAGCTATTAAATTATTGTGCAAATAGAATTTATTATTTACAATAAATGTATTTGATTTACTATAATTAGTATTATTAAAAAAAGCTTTTGTGCTCTCTTTTGTTATTTTTCTCATGTTGTTTAGTTTTTATATTGTTGTTTTATGTTCTCTTTTATAATATTCTTTAATACTTTTAATATCTTCTTTTAATTCTTCGTTTGTCATTCTTGCAAGTTTTAAAGCATCGTTTGTTGTTTCTATTTCATCACCTGCAAAGTCAAGAATAAAATCAATTAATTTATTTCTTTGTTGTTTTTCTTTTGTCATAATATTATTTTTTTATAATTGTTCTATTTCGTTTTGTAAATCATCTATCATATTTAATACATTTTGTACTTGTGATATTCTATATAGTTTATTACTATTCTTATTATTAATTTTATGCATTATTAAAGAATATACATTATCTAATAATTTTATAGCTTCTTTGTTTTCCATATCTTTATTTTTTTAATTGTCTTTTAACTTCTTCAATAGTTAATATTGTTTTTTCTGTTTCTTCTTTTGCTTCATCTAGTAGCTCAGTTAAATCTGTCATTTCAGACCAAACAAAGTCCTCTAATACTTGATAAGCTAACTCAGTAACATTTTTACACCCTTCGAAATCATAGGCGTTAAAATCTATCATTATTTGGAAGCAATGAGAATAATATATTACAGCTCTGTCAATTTCCTCAAATATATATAAATTTATTTCACTTTCATCGTTTAAATTTCCGCTTTTAATTTCTTCTTTTATATCCTCTTTTAAATTATCTAAGAATAAATATTTATTAAAGTCTTTCATAGTTTTATTTTGTTTTATAATGTTTGTAAAGTAATAATATGACCTAAAACAGTTTTCAAGCTTTGTAAGTCGTTTATAGTTTGTCCTTTTCTTTTTTGGTCTTCGTTTATCCACTCAGAGCACAAGTCAGATTGTAAATCTTCAATTTGAATTGTTATTTGTTTTATTAATTTTTGTTTATCCATTGTTTTTGTTTTTAGTTAATAATTATAATCAAATATATAAAACTAATATAAATAAGTAGAAAAGTAAATGTTAAAATTTTGTTAAAATTATGTTAAAATTTTATGCACCTTTAATATTGCGTGCGTGCGTGTATACAAAATATATTTGACACTACAAAAATATTTTATGCTTTTCTACTGGCTTAATTTGTTTTTATAATTGTGTAAGAATACAGATATTATTTAGAATAAATCTAAATAGTAGAAGGGGGGATAATGTTAAACGACCCCCATAATGTTAAACAGGGGATAATGTTAAACAAGGCATAATATTAAACAGACCCCATAATGTTAAACACCTTAATGTTAAACAAATTATCGGATAACATATTTTCCAGAATTGACTCCTTGAATTAAATATTGTAAAGAATATCTTATTGCATCTATAAAGTGATTGTACTTATCTATTGGTTTCTCTCCTTTATCATGCCATACATAGTTGTTTAGCTCTCGTATAATACCACTAGAGTTTCTCTCTACTATAATCTCATAGTCTTGCATTAAAGCAATGCCAGATAGTATACTACCCTTCTTCTTAATAGTAGGTCTTATGTTTAGTCCTGTGTTTCTTAACTCATTTATAAGTCTAGGTTCTGCACTATCACATATTATTAAATCTGCTGCACATTCCTGTCTATTCCTAAATGCTATGTCAGAAGTAGATAAACCAGTTTTTCCGTATATTTCTTTAACATATACCTTTCTAACCTCTTTATCAATAGAAACCTTTACAAGTGTTGTCATATCCATAGAAAAACCGAAATCTTGACCATAACAGGTTAATTCTGTCTGAGCAAACTCTCCTACTTTCCAATTCCTTATAATTGTTCCTTCAGCTTTCTCCATCCAACCACCTAAGATAACGTGCTCAAACTTAGAAGGGTTTCTTCTCTTCATCTCATATAACTGTGTTAAGAATGAGTCTGACAGATTGTCTTTATTATCTTCGTATGTAGTATGTATATAAGTTGCATCATCTTTCATGCCATTAAAACCACCTTTTATACTTTTATATAAAAAATACCTTTGATATATCCAATGCTCTTTTGTAGCAGGGTTTAATATTAAAATACATCTATTCTGTTTATTCTGTGAACGTATAGAAAAGTCTATCTTGTTAAACACATCTTCTTCCATAAGCTCTTCTGCTTCATCTACAACAAAGGTTGTAACGCCATTTAAGGACTTTAGAGCTGCTGTCTGGTTACCAGAGGATGTTCGTATCCCTTTAAACATTATCGAGCTACCTGTCTTAAGATTTATAATCTCATCTTTAGTTATCCTAAAGTCTGCGTGTACATTCATCAGGTCTATCTTCTCAATAAACTCAGGAATAATAGAGGTGTTAGCTGATGTTAAAGTATATCTAGTAAACAATACTTTGTGCCCTTCTTCATACGTTAGGTTAAGTAGAAACAAAGCTACACCAAATGATTTACCTGAACCTCTACCACCAGTTACAATATAGTATCTGCTCTTAGATTGAAACAAAGGAATGTATTTACTATGTAGATTTATATTACTATTCATCGTCTGGAGTTACATCTATTGTATCTTCTATGTTTTGTATATCTTTATTGTTAAAGAAATTTATTACAGGAACTTGAACCTTACCAGACTTTTTAACTGCATCAATACTATCAGAAGGTTTACCATAAGCATACTCTAGTAATAACTTCATATGAGTAAAGTTATTCTTAGCTAAACTTGCTAGGTGTTTAAACGCTTCTTTCTCGCTACCAAATACATCTTTCATAGCTGAGGTAGCATAAGATGCTATCCTATCTTTCTTAGCTTTATTCTGTCTAGCTGATGGTAATTTATTTGTAGTAGATATAGGTTTAGGTGCAAGTCTTTTATTATGTTTCCTACCGTCTGTAGGTTTTATCTCTTGTGATTTATTCTTTTTTGCTCTAGCCATAATATGATAACGATTATTTAGTATTATGTTTTTTGTATAACTTTAAGTATATATCTGTAATACCTTGATGTATAGTTGTTTTAGTATATACATCTTCAATAAATACTTTCTTTAGTCCTTTCTCTATAACTATATTATAATCCTTATTGTTTTTAGTTACAGGGTATATAACAAAGTCATTCTTAAAACACCATCTTAAAGCTTTCTGCCTTAGGTTCTCTAGGTACATTAATCTGTATAACCATTCACTAATAAGAACATCTCATCATAGTTATGTTTCTTATAACAAGCTACACAAAATCCTTTGTCGCTTACTTCTACTTCCTTAATAACTTCTTTTGTTATTACTTCTGGATTACCTTGACCTAATCTAAAAAAACAGTAACATAATAATACTATTAATAGACTTAATTTAATTGTTTCTTTCTTGTTCATCTTAATATGTTTTTAGCATTTGTACCATAGCATTTATTCTAAGCTTTGCTACATCTATTTGTTGTTCAGGTATTTGTCTTATCATATCTACTAACTCTGCATCATCAGGAGCTTTTGTTGATTCAAGTAAAGCTTCATAATCTTCTTTAAGTCTTATGTATTTCTCTTGAACATCTTCTATAGGGTCAGGAGATTTAAGTATTTTATACATTGAATTATACTTATCTTCATGCTTTGCTATTAAAGGGAATGTATTCCTTAAGGAGTGTATTACATTAGCGTGACTCATTCCTAAAGTCTTAGATATTTCATCTAAACTAAGCTCTGTGTTTTCTCTACATAACTTAAAGTAAACTGCCCTACAATAAACAAATTCTCTTCTTCTACTTTTAAAGTCTAGCTTTAATCCTGTTCTTTGTTCTATTGCGTCTTTAATCTCTTGTGTTGTTTTCATCTTCGTTTATAATTTTTATTCTGTTTAATTGTTCGTACTCATTTAATTGTTTTGTTATTGAAACTAGTGAGTTAAATTTAGAATATTCCATTGCTTTATTTATTCCAGCACACTCTAAATACATTTCTCTTTCTTCGTATTCCTTTAACATTTTTTCTATATCTTCATATAGAGTTCCTTGTTCTATCTCATACAAGGTTAGCATAAAATATTCATTAATAGTTTTATTCGATAAACCTTCATTCATTCAGTTCTTAACTTTAGCAAGTTATAACATTGTATGTATTTTAACTTAGCTTTGCTCTTGTATATTGTTGTGAATAATTCATATACTTTCTTAGTAAATTGATAATGACTTGTACAATCTTTTAGCAATTTCTCAGCATACTTCTTACCATACCCTTTACAGTAGTTTACATTGTCTATACTATCTCCTATAATCATTTGCTCATAAAAGTTATATAAAGCTTCTACAGGTTCTATATCATATACACATCTATGTTTGTAGTGATAGTTGTATATTAAAGCTGGCAGTTGCTTATAGTCTTTATCTATAGAAACTATAATCACAGTATCTCTACCATCTTCTTCTGCTATATTACTCCAATAAGTAGCAACTAAGTCATCTGTCTCTAAACTATATTTACTTACACTATTATAAGTTTCTGTTACATAATCATGAAGATGTGTTAAAACACTAGGTATTCCTGAAGACTTTCTATTAGCTTTATAGTTGGTATCTAATATCTTTCTAAAGTTACCCTTACTATTGTTAAAGGTTATTACTTCTGATATATCATATATTTCATTCAAATCGTATATTATGTTTGTAAAGGAATCATTATACTTTTCTATAGCTAAATCAATATCCTCTTCAACACCATAAGATGATGCCCATACTAAACTATCTGCATCAAACAATGCTACCATACTTCTTCTAAGTTTTTAACTGCTTCTTCTTCTAGTTCTTCTATAATGTTTTGTTGTAGTATATCTATAATGTCTTGTCCTCCAGAAAACACTTGATGACAATTGAAATCACTACTAATATCTGGGTGCATATAACTACCATCTTGTCCTTTTTGATAATCTCCTACAAGAACTAATACTATGTCATCGTATTCAACTGTTACTTCTTTTTTCATATTGCTTTTGTTTTATTGTTTATGTCTGCAATATAATATAATTATTTTAATTATCAAACATTAATTTACTTATATTCCAATTAAAGCCTAATTTATTCAAAACATTAATTAAAGGCTCGTTACCTACCTTAGACCACTTACCCTTATAATAACAACCATTAACAAAACATTTAACTAAAGGAATGTCTCTGGTATCATCTAAGTAATTATGCGTTACATATAAAGCAATACCTTTGTCTGTATGCCAACTATCACATATTCTTTCTAACAGGAGTCTTTGTCCTGTAGGAATAGAGTTACCAGCTCTTTTAACTTCCATTAATATTAAAGCCTTGTTATCAAACTCTAACACAGCATCTATATCAGAAGGGTGTATCTTACCATTCTGTACGCCTGTAAAGTCTAAACCTTGCTTTGTTTGATTGCTATTTCTAATTAAGCTTTTCACCTTCTAATTCTTTTTGTAAGTTAGCTAAAGCTCTCCAAGCTACCTTAGCTGAGTGCCTAACACCATCTGAGTCTATCTTACCTGCTTCTATTAAATGTCTCGCTAAAGCATCTAATTCATCTGTACTCTTGTTTCTATCCCAATGTAAAGGCTTATCAGGATGATGTTGTTGGTTTCCTATTAAAGAAACTCTAGCTACTTCTGCTACAGCATCAGGAAAGTATTTAATGAGTCCTGTATATATAGGTATTCTTTTTCTCTCTTGACTATCTGTTGGTAAGCTACCAACTAACTCTTCGTATTTCTTTAGACTATCACTCATTACTTTCTTCTTCTTTAAATAGTTCTTTTTCTAGTTTATCTAATCTTTCAGTCATACTTACGTTTGTTAAATACAACTGACTTAGTACTCTTTCCATTCTACCCATTCTCTGTGAAATGGTATGCTTCTTATTCTTTAACATATTATAAATTCATTAGTTCGTTAATCGCTGTATGTCCTCCTATAACTACTCCACAACCAATAGCTGGTTTCTTCCCAGCTTTAGCATAAGCAAAGGCATATTTCTCGTGGTCTATACCACAACCTACCTGTGTGCCAAAGACTCTAAACTTTGCTCCTACAGTCCACTCTGTGTAGCATTGAGTATGCAAGTGACCTTGTACAGTAGACATCATATCTGCCTTAGACTTTGTTCTAGCAGTTCCTCCTTCTCCATGTATATATTGAACATTATCAATAACAACTCTTTCTATAAAGTTCCATTTAGGAGTGTTAAGTACTTCAGAGTAATCTCTTACCCATCTACTAGGTATACCTCCTGTCTGAGCTTTTCTTGCTATAATCCTATCGTGATTACCAATAGTTACATCTGCTTTAGGAAACGCTCTATACCACCTGCCTATTCTCTTTATAGCTAAGTCAAGTTCATCTCCTCCACCCATACCATCTGCTGATGCTTCATGATATGACGAATAGTGATTATCTATAACATCTCCAATAAAAACGACTCTATTACAATTATATTTAGAATAAACATCCTTACAATGTTGAAGGTAAGAGTCTAAACAGAATGGCTCGTGTAAATCTCCTATAACTAAAACTCTAGTTTCTGACTTAGTTATATTTAAGAATGCCTTAAGTTTATTACCTTTTAATCTTGGTCTAAAGTCTTTCATACTAATTATTATGATACTCGTTAAACAATAGCTTTAATTCGTGTATAACTGTTTTGATACAAGAAGAACATCCTGTTCTTTTTTGTCTCATATTATATACTCTGTTATATATAGTAAACAATAAATCTTGGTCTGTTGTAGTGACTACATTTCTTTTTTCACTAAACCAATGCTCTAATGTAAAGTACTCCTCTTCTGTTAAACATTCTACGTTTCTCTCAGAGAAGAATCTTATCTTATTTAAAGCTTCCTTTCTTTCATCACATCCACAGTCTTCTCCAAAGATAGACTTAACTACTTTCTTTATTCCTGTAGCTTCTGTTATCTTCTCTACTACATCTCCTAAACCAACACCATTATTAGAATCAAATGATGCTTTCCATGCCTTGTACTCTTTAGTTCTCTTGTCTAAATTCTCGTAATATTCTTTATTTCTCTCCATAGTATTATATTTTATCGTAATCTTTATTATAAAAGTCTTCTACATCTTCCATAAACTTGTCTTTTATTATATCTCTATAGTTTCTTATAGAGTTATATAAACTTGACCTACCTATACCTAGTTCTTTAACTAGCTTATCTAATGATAAACCTGTAGTAAAATATGCTATACACAGGTTCTTGTTATAGAAATCCCAGCTATTTATTTCATCTAGTATCTTATTATATATTTTAGTAAACGCTTCTTGTTGTTCTAAATCAACGCCAGAATATATACTACTAGACTCATACATATTATTTGCTTCATCATTTTCTAGTATCTCGAAGAACTGATATCTATTTTTAGCTCTTTTATAATCAAAATACATTGACTTTAATGTTAAATATATATAGAACCTGTTTGCTGATTCATCATTATACATTACGTTCTTTCCTCCTTCAATAAGTCTATGAACTTTAAGATACATTTCTTGCACTATATCTTCTGCTATGCTAGGATTACATCCTAAGTTAATTACCATCTTCACCCATAGCTTGTGACTCTTGGCTATCTTTTCTAAATCTGTCATTTATACTTTTTATAAAAACTTCTACTCTTGGTTTCTTTCTGTCTAATTCTGTCGGCATTATTGTTTCTGTTTTTACAAAGTCATCATTATCATCTGTCCAACAACCTAATTCAGTTATTGCATCTAAAAGATATTTTGATGTTATACTTACAACATTCATTTTATCTAGGTTATTATTCCTAGCCTTATAAACCTTATAAGTAATCTCTACTGGTGTTTTTATCTTTACTCCTATTAACTGCTCCTTTAATAACTCCTTATACTTAATTTTAACTTGATTGTTTATCTGAAAGTGTAAGTTTCTATATGTGTTCATATTAACAAAAATCTTTTTATCAGGCTTTGTCTTTCTTTCTAACACAATATATAAAGGGCAAATTAATTTAATCACACTATTTCGTTATCTATTTGTTGTATTAGGTAACGTAAGTCCTCTTTACTAAACTTTCCCTCAATACTTTCTTTGTATGTAGAGAGTTTTAAGTTATAGTATTCTGTTTGGTCTTCTAACCTTTTTATTTTAACATCTATATTCATATTATATCTTTTTATATTTTATTCCTAATCCTTGTAAATGGTCATAAACATTACCAACTACTTCTGGTAATCCTATGTCATTAATCTTAAAGCTAAAAGTCTCAAAGGAGTAACCTCTACTTCTTTTACATTTAACTGTTACTTGCTCTGTATGAACAGTATTTAATTCTAATTCTATCTGGCTCTCACATTTTTTCTCTAATAAAGAACCAAGATGACCTGTCGGCTTAGAACTTCCAAAGTTACTATGTATAACTGTAATTATGTGGCAATCAAACTTAGCACTCCATTCCATAATCTTTTGCACTACTTTATTACTTTCCTCTAGGTTGTTTACATCAGATACTAAATCAGCAATACCATCTATAACCACTAAACCTACTTTACCTTTTTCAATCTTATGTCTTAAGTAGTATTCTATAAAGTCTAATCTAGTTTTATATCCTACTGTTCTTAAACCAAAAGTATGATAGCAACCAACATCTTTACCGTCATTCATATCTAAGACACGCTTAAATACTCTTTGTGAATGCCACTTACCTTGTTCTGTATCAAAATGTATTAAACATCTATCTTCTTTATGACCTTGTATATCTCCTCCAAATCTATTTTTACCTGATAAGTAAACAGATGCTAGTAGGCTAATAAAGAATGTTTTCTTTGTCTTAGGAGGAGCTTGTACAAAACTAAAGTTCCCATAAGTTCCTATAGGTATAGGATACGTTTTAAGACCTGATTTTGTGTTTATAGTATGTTCCCCTAAAGACAATGCTACAGGTGGATAAGAAATAATCTCTGTAGTATCTACAAAGCATTCCTTTTCAATCTGTTGCATGAACATATTATTAATTGTTTCTTGTTCTGTCATTATTTGTTTTTGTTTATAATAAAAAAGGGAGGGCTTTTACACCCTCCCCAAATATTAAAATGGTAAGTCGTCACTCGCTGATACAACTTCCTTTTGAGCCTTTTTAGGCTCATCATCCCTCACTACAGCAGTACATTGTCCATCTGTCCATACTACCTTACCATTTCCTATGTAGTTTCTAGTCTTCTTAGCTTCTCTCTCTTCTTTCGTTTGAGAGTCATAAGCTGACACGTTACTTCCATAGTCGTTAGTTTCATCGTTAACACTTACTGTAAAATTATAGTAAGTTCCTTTTTTACCTTTTACGAATTTCTCCTTAGGTAAGTTTTCTAAGTTTATACTTAAATTGATAATTGCACTCATAATATATATATATTTATTTAATTAATAATTCTTTAGTTTCCTTAGCTAATTTGTATTTAGCTTCTATCTGTTCTACACTTCCTCCACCTTTGATAAAGTCTTTAGCTTTGTTAAACTCTGGAGTGTTAACATTTAGCCATTTCTTGTCTTTACCATGTGTGTTAGTAGCATCTGCATCTTTAGTATCGTCAATAAGCAGTAAGCCATTTAAAGCATACTTTCTTGCATAAGAACTTGACGAACCAAATGATTGTGCTATGTCCATACCTTTTCTGTTAGGGTCAATACCTGCTTGTGCAGTTACTTCTATCTTTCCCTCTCCATCAAAGAATACAGCTCTAGCTTCCACATAAGGAATACCTGCTACTTCTTTAATAGTGTCTGTTACCATAATAGATACATCTTCAGCTACAAGGTGTGGCTTTACTGCTTCTAAAATGTCTTCACAACTTCTGTAGTTATACTTACCGAAGTTATTTCTTTGATTCTTTGGTGCTTTCAACTTTGATTGAATAGCAATTAATTTTTGTGTTATCATATTGTTTTTATTTATTAATTGTTGCAATATAGTAATTTATATTTAATTATACAAATTATATAAAGATTTTCTTGTTTGTCTCATATCTCATCTTAGATAAAGCTAATTCTAACTCTCTGTTTTCTATATGCATTGAGTTTGCATAAAAGTATATTTCATTTAATGCTCTTATATACTTGTCAGATTCTTTAGGTTTGCTTTTGCTAAACTCTAATAGTAACTGTCCTAACATATTAAAGTTATTATAAAAGTTAATCTCTTGCATTATCCTTAAGTATTTCTTGTTGAACAATTCTTTTATAATCTTCTGGACAATCTTTGTCACATAACTCAAATATAAAAGTTGTTAATCTTGTTATTTCTTGTTCTAATTCTTTGTTCTTATTCATTAGCACACTATTGCTTTGTGTTAACCAATCTACTAAACTATTTATTGTGTTCATAATTATCTGTTTTCTCTTTCTTTGTTATATACTAATTCTGTTTGTCTGTGTGTTTTAAATCCTGTTATTGGATTGTACTTGTAATCCCAATATCTAAAGGGAATAAATCTTCTACTTTGTTTTATCATACTTTATGTTTTATTATTTATTATGGTGCAATATATATATAAATATTGAATAAACAAAAAAAAGAGGTAGAATAAAATCCTACCTCTCTAAAAACAAAAAAACAAAACAAGGGTCTACCAAAGATATAGACCTCTTTCTTTCAAGTCATCAGTATCATAATAAACTACATCATTTGATACAGCTATTCTAGATACTCCTTCTAATATTAATAATCTTATTAAATCCATTCTTTTCTTAGGATTTAGTACTCTAAGCTTTATAGCTCTTCCTATTCTATGTGAGTTGTTAGTTGCTAAAGATAGTTTGTTAGCATAACTTGGCGAAGCATAACCTAATAATATATCAAAGTTTCTTCTAGTCTTTTTAACTATCTTATCTAATATATATACTGGTTGTCTTTCCATAAACTTATATCCACTACCTATTTCATCAGGAGAATCAAATAAACTCCATTGTAAATAATCTAAACCTTCTATGTCTAAATTGTTATCCACATTCAAATATAAGAATATATAACGTTACTTTAAAATAAAGATATTAATAATTGTTAATAAAATAGCTTGACTTTCTAATTTATTTTATATAACTTCGTCAATATAATGAAGTATATAAGTTTTTTATGTTTGTGATGGAATCTAAAAATGGAATCACAAATCACAATATTTTATAAGTTACTATAAATACAGGATAAGTGTGTTCTATTACTTGATAGATTTAAATTTTTCTACACCTCGAGAACCGAAGTATGCTACATAAACAGTTATTAAAAGAGATTTAAGTAAATCTACCCAACCAGTATTTACTTCAAAGGTAATGTTAAAGCTATCTAATAATATTAAACATACCATAGAAACAGTTAAGAATATAAGTGTCATAGGTCTAGTGTTCTTACTTAACCAACTATCACTAGACATATCACTACTCCAACGCTTAGATATCTCTTGCATCTCTACCATATCCATTTCAAGCAGTTTTAAAGCCTTTTCTTTATCTTCTGGTGGTAATGAGTCGTCTTTGTCTATAAGTCCTTTAACAAGCCCTAAAACACCGTTATTAGGCAATACATCGCCAATAGTGTTCACAATGCCTGAACCGTTGTTTAGTAAGAACTGTCCTACCTTAGTATCTTTAAACTTCTTCTTCATCGTTCCATTTAAAGTGTAAACAGATAAATACTAAATATACATTTAATTCTGTATGGTCTTCCTCATCTAATGCTGGATAGTATTCCCAACCAAACATTAAACCTCTTTCTATTAAATTACTAAATCCTATTATCATAACTTATTTTTTTGAATAATCCCAACGAGCTTTAGTTCCTCGTATATCATAATGAACAAAAGAAGAATATATTCCAAGACCTCCTTGTAACATATCTCCCTTACTAATTAACTCTTCTATTATCTTAGACACTTCTATAGGTGTCATACCTTTAATAACTATATCTGCTGCTCTACCCATTATATGCTGTGAGTTTTTTACCCCACCAATAGAAGCATTATACTCTTCACTTCTCCATGCAGAGTTAACTTGAATAGGCTTACCTATATAATCTCTTAAAGTCTGTAACTGATTAGCAACCTTTACCATATTATGATAAACATTTATAGGCATCTCGCTACCATCATTACAATCAAATTCCTCTTTGCTAAAGTTCTTTGTCATCTATTATATCTTAAAGTTAATACCAGCTTTGATTACTTTTATTTCTCTATCCCAATATCTTTGCATAGTTATCTCACTAAATAGTCCTAGTTTTTTGTTTAGTCTTACACCAAATACTCCTCCATATTTATAATCTATCCAGTTGTCTTTACCTATGAAGTTTCCATAAGAATATCTTTCATCTCCTTTTTGTAGTTTGTGATGAGGTAATATGTTTCCATAAGCGTGTACCCAGAAATTCTTTCTGTAGTGATAGAAATCTAAACCTATAACACTTGATAAATCTGCAAAACTACCTATCATTGCTAGTTGTTCTTTATTGTATTGATTTACTAATTGTCCGTATATGTTATTTCTATAATCTAAATCAGAGTTGCTTATTAATTCTCCTTGTGCATTATACCAAAAGTAATCATAACCAGTTTCTCCAGTCATTAAGTTTTCATAACTATATAAAGCATCTGTATGATTAAAATAATCGTAAGATAAATTCCACCAAGCATTCTCCTCTAAATACTTTTGTATAGGGTTTACGCCATAAGCTTTCTCATATGTTCTATAAACACCACCAACGCTTAAAGATAGTTTCTTACCTATTGGTATTCTAACTCTTAAATCTAATGATTTGTAGTCTATATCTACTAATTCGTTTTTATTAGCTTCTGCTTTAGCAATCC
>Ga0206125_10001093_pt1 | contig 33231 bp, 27 predicted proteins | sample Helgoland_Spring_4_FD_148598 | JGI IMG/M metagenome (GOLD analysis project Ga0206125, IMG submission 148598) | Pelagic subsurface seawater microbial communities from Kabeltonne, Helgoland, North Sea - Helgoland_Spring_Bloom_20160331_1 | ecosystem: Environmental > Aquatic > Marine > Epipelagic ... | reverse complement strand
GCGGTGGACTCCAAATACCTCACACAACAACTTAATTGAATAATGGCGTGCATCGCTCTGACTCAGTTTCTCGATTACCGAGAGTTGTTCATGGAGTCCGACATCAACAGAGCTGTAGCCTTTTTTAGAATTTCCTTTTCTAGTTCAAGGCGTTCGTTACGCTTCTTCAACTCACGAATTTCAAGTTGTTCCGGCGTCATAGGTGTTGGCTTCACACGCACACCTTCACGCTCCTGTTGAAGCTGCTTCCCCCATTTACCAATGGTTGAAAACCCAACTCCCATGGCTTTAGCTGCTTCGTCATGTGTGTAACCTTGATCGACTACTAATTGGGCTGTTTCTAATCTGAATTCTGGACTAAATGTCCGTCTTGTTTTTTACTCATCTTTGGCACCTAATCTTGCTATGCTCATAGCATAACAATCTCTTGTTAGGTGGCCAAATTAACTATGCCACTACACAGTAGTCGGTGGTATCGGTGTAATGTTAGAAGAAGTATCACCACTTCCACCGCAAGCATATAATAATTGTGTGCTAAGAATTGCTAGAGTGATTTTGTGTAAACGCATTATTGGAACCTCATGTATTTTTGATGGTTCAATCGTAATCTTAATTAATAAAAATGAACATAGGGCATTCCCCTTAAACATGAAGATATCCTATTCATACGAAACTGATAGGACATTTACCTTAATCTTTTGACTTGTTGGTGTTATTTGAAATTATAGGGTATCTCTTCAATAAAAATGAATACTACTTTACTATATTTTTCAGTCATGCTTTTTTGCTTTAGCTTTTTTGTTGTTAGCTCCTTGAAAGTTTTTAAGCATGTGTATAATTCTGGTGGCAGTTATTTCATACAATAGCGTGAAGGCGCTATTAGTTGCGATTCAATCTAACCTCTTATAACTGAAAACTTCAAATAAATGACCTAAATAATTTTAAATTCTCTAGCAATAATAGCTAAATCAGCAGATGTTCTCGCGTTTAGTTTATTTTTAATTTGAGTGTTATAGTTACAAATTGTTTTGTAACTAAGGCAAAGCTGTTGCGCGACGCTATGTGCGTTGAAGCCTTTCGAAATGAGCCTAAATACGTCAAACTCGCGTGGTGATAAGTTGTAAATTTCATTGCTAAACCTTTTAGGTTCTTTCAAACAAGAACTGTTGTTATCAGATAACAAACCAGGTTCAATATAACGTTTACCACTCGCAATCAAAGCTACAGCTTCAGCTAAAATTATGGCGGCACTGTTTTTGCAAATATAGCCTTTTGCTCCAGCTTGCAAAGCTCGCTCAACATAAATATTTTCATCGTGAATACTATAAACCAAAATAAGTACTTGAGGATCGTGATTATAAAGTCGGCGAATTGCTTCTAAGCCTCCAATACCAGGCATCGATAAATCCATAACCACAACATCTGGTGCAAAGCGTTTGTATTCATTGACTGCGAGTTCCCCACGATCAATATCAACAATTTCACCAATGTAGTTTTGAGAAGCAAGCAACATTCTAAAGCCCGCTCGAACAACAATATGATCATCGACTAACAATACTTTTATGTTTTCGTTATCCATTACTTATCATCCCAGAACGGTAACTGCACTACTACGCTCACCCCACTGTTTTTTTCTGTTTCAAGCATAAACGTTCCACCTAAATTCTCGGCTCGCTCACGCATACCTAATAAACCAAAACCTGTGGAGTTAGATTCCTTTCCTTGGCCATTATCTGATATTGAAATTTTTACTTTATTGTTAAGTTTTATAACCACAATATTGACCTTACTCGCATTTGCATGTTTCACGACATTCGTTAGGCACTCTTGCACAATCCTATAAACATGAATCGCAATTTCAGAATTCAAGCTTTCTAAACCATCATCGTAATTGAGATCAAAATGCAACGTATCATTAAAGCGCTGCCATTCTCTAACCAGTTCAGACAAGCTTGCTCCTAAACCAAGTTCACTCAAGCTAAGCGGGTGCAATGTTTTCATCATCGAGCGCACTACCACAGACAAATGATCACAAATATTAATAATAGAGGATGTTATAGCGTTTACATCACTGTTGGTTTGTTGGCAAGTAACTGCCATTGCCTTAATTGCCGTTAATGACTGACCCATTTCATCGTGCAATTCACGTGACATTTCTTTTTTTTCTGTTTCTAGGATTTGCATAGTACGTAGCGCTAATGCTTGGTTGTTTTTTCGCGCTATGTTTAAGGCGTTAGACATATTGTTAATTCGTATCGCAATAGCATTAAATTCACTTATTTTGAAATGCGGTAATACTTGATCGAAATAACCACCTTCAACTTTACGAAGTACATTTAAAATAGAGTTGACGGAGCGAAGCATTGAATTAAAAACAAGATTAATCGTCAAAAATATGATTGCACTCATAAACATAATAGTCCAAAAAAATATTTTAGTTTCACCCCACGCCTCGTTTATCTCATCCATTGGATTAGCGGTTATTACAATGGGCTGAATTGAACCATCTGCAATTCTAATATTATGATTATGAGTTAAAAAATCTACCATCACCCATTTTACAAACCATTGAGGTGCAGATTGTTCTTTCTCATTTGCGTCGCTTAGCAGTTTGTTGTGTAACGCATTTTCATTATTTCCAGCATAAACATCTAAATGTCTGACCGGTTGTATATTGGTAATATTATCTATCAACTGATTAATGTCATTGCTATTCAAGGCTTCTTGATTCAAACCAAACTCTATCATTTGAACGGCTAAGTTTATCGAAGAACGAACTTCTTGTTCAACAGAGCTTCTAGCTTGCCAAATAGCGATAACTACACTGAAAACTAAAATCAATATAAGTGATGCGACAATTCTAAAATTAATAAGTGCACGAATGCTCAAATTTAAACGCCTTTCAAAAAACTTCGTTTTAGTACCTAAGAATAAAAGCACTTTAATTTGATGATAAACATTATGATTATTACAGGTACTATACTTTGGGATAGTATTTGCCCTACTTATGAATAGAGTGAGCTATTTAAATATCAATAAATGTTGTGGATTTTGTAGAATAACGATTAACAAGAGGATAACGGCTGATATTATACAAATAAAAAAGGCGCTAACAGTGAAGTTAACGCCTATATATAACTATTAAAAACGATAGTTAAAGCCAGCGTTAATCTGGCGTTGACGCCCTGCGACTTTACCATCTTTGCGGCTTGCTAAGTACTCTTTATCTGTTAAGTTATGACCGCTGACAAACACATTTAAATCATCATTGACTTGATAGTTAACACTCATATTAACCAGTGTGTATGTTGGAATTTTGCCTTCCATACCGTCGTCTGATTCAATAGATGTATTGGCTGCATCAACGTACTGTTGACCAGTGTGATTTAATGCAATACGCGCATCAAACTTGCGGTCTGTACTTTGGTAACCTAAGGCAACTGTCATAGATTGACGTGGTGCATATGGTAGACGATTTCCAGATTCGAAACTCGCAGTTTCTAGAATCTCTGCACCTTCTTCATCGTACACAATTTGAGAATTTGTAAATTCAGCAAGAAATAGATTGGTGTAGTTACCTTGAAGATACACATTATAACTAGTACCAAAGCGCTCTGCAGTATTTAACTGTCCAGAAAACTCAATGCCTGATTGACGTGACTCGCCAGCATTTATAAAGCGGCCCGCTTCAGTTTGAATAACTATTTCATTAAAGTCTGTATAGAAAAATGTTGCTTCAGCTTGGATACCTTTTGTAGCAGAAGAGCGAAGTCCAATTTCGTAATTCCAGCTTTCTTCTGGATCCGTCGCTAGAAATGACGCATCTGGCTCATCTGAATCTACTTCACGGCTTGGACGTGCTGGCGCAAATCCTTTATGGATCCCTGCAAAGATAGTGGTATTCTCATTACTATCATATGTAAAACCTAAACCAGGTAACACAACAGTAAAATCATGTGTGTAACGTTTTTCAGGATTAGTTGGTGCGGCCCCTTCCGTTCGAACATAATCAGTCGTTTGTTTTACGTTCTCAATGCGCATACCAGGTGTCACGGTCCAATCACCCATAAAAATAGTATTTTGGATATAGTAAGATAATGCTTTTACTTGTGTTTCAATTTGCTCATTGTGCCATCCCGCACGGCCATCATCTTCATCTACACCCGTATAACTTCGTGCAAAATCTAAATCATGGAAACGAGAATCAAAACCGCGGAATTGGTTACGTAAAATGTCTTCTTCATGATATCTAAAACCAATAATGGCTTCACTCTTATCACCAAACATGTTGTGGACAAGTGATAAACGTGGCTCGAAACCATAGTATTCAAACTCACGTGGACGCCATCTACCACCACAGATTTGTGAAGCTTCTAATGATGGAGCAAGCAAGTCCACTGCACCAGCCACATCACCAAAATCCATGTTTTCACCAGGACAAAACTCAAGATTTTCACCAGGTCCATTAATTTGTCTAAACGACGCACGTTCTTGCTCCACTCGATACGCTTGCGTTGAAAGTACTGCTGTTGGATTAATGGTAAAATCGTGGATCAATTGATATGTATCACGCTGTTGCTGAAAACGGTCGATTAATCCAGTAGGAGCTTGGTATGGGTTTTCAGTATATTCAGCAGCACTTAAACCTGTTTCCGATTGGCGTGATAATTCTTCAAACTGAGAAATTTTGGCAGTAAAAGAATGTTGTTCATTTAATTCGAACGTTCCTTTGACAGAAAAATCTTGAATACCTAAGGTGTGATTTTCACGCACACCATCACCTTTTTTGTCCATAGCAGTTATGACAATACCGCCTTGTTCACCGCCAATGCCAACTCTACCATGTAAGCTTTGAAAATTATTATTACCCATTTCAACATTTGCCGCACCGGTTAAACCGTCACGAGGTACAGCCATTGTAATAAAGTTTATAACCCCCCCTAAGGTCTGTGGACCATGAACGATCTGACCGGAGCCTTTAATAATTTCGATACGCTCTACATTATCCATTGGAGTAGAATAACTCGCTGAAGGGTCACCATATGGAGACAAGAATAATGGCATGCCGTCTTCCATTAAAAGAACACGTGAGCTACGACGTGGATTAAGTCCTCGAACACCAATGTTTAGACGAGCCGAAAATACGTCTTCACTGATAACATTAATACCTGCTACGTTTTCCAATGCTTCTTTAACTGAAAATACACGCTGTTGGTCTAGCTCAGCACGTGTCAGTACCTTAATTGTACCAGGAACAAAATTACTGTTATTTGGTATGGACTGGGTGACATTAATGCGCTCAATATTTATATTTTCGTTAGTATCCGCGATAGCAGGAAGTTGACATCCTAATGCAATGAGCATGGATAGATGCAGTTTATTCATTTTCATGTGTGTATTCCTAGTTTCATCAAATAAAGAATATGATTGTTCGTATTTATTTAAAATAATTGAGTAATATTCAAAATCAATTTAACAGAGACTTAAATCAGATGGATATGGGAAAAATTCCTAAACTGTAATTTTATAATCGCCACTAATAATCAAAACAATGATTAGTTACCTACACACCTAGCCTTAGATCTATAAGTTGGGGCCACTTATGAGGGATACCTAGAGAGTCCCTTGATGCTTTCCTTCAGGGATATCCTAGGGACCATTAAAGACCTATTGTTATTACCTCTTCTTATTCTTATTAAGTCCTAAAAGAAGGACATCTATTCTTATCCTCAAGGATATCTTGATAGCTTTTAATGTAACTCTGCATTAAGTTTCCCTGCTGACGGTACTCGTATTCTTTGAGTAAGTCTTTATTAGAAATAAATATCTGAGTCTATAGGCCGGCTAACCATATTTTTATTCTTCGTCTTTAAGGTTCGATGGGAACGACACTTCGCTACGCCAAAGTATCACAAGATACCTCAGATAAGCTTGTCAAATTGCAGCAATTCAAATCTGAAAACAAAAGCCCCTCTGCTTACTCATATCATATGGGTAGGTGGAGGGGCTTTTTTATTATTTTTTTCGCTTTTCCGCTGAGTACTTTTGGATATGCAGCATGGAATTGCTGTATTTCCGTTAACTTTCCGATGGTTACAAGGCGGAAAAAACAACATCAAAGTAATAAGCCATTGATTATATTAGTAATACAGTACCATTCAGCTTAGCTCATAATCGGCAGGTCCCCTGTTCAAGTCAGGGTCGGGCCACCATTTTTTTCTAGCTTTATTAGCTAATATTTACGGTCGAATAAATACTTTTGATTCCCAAGGTTGTAAGGTCAAAACCGTCTCGGCAGACAATTCTTGGATTTCGTTGCTTCCAAAAATCTTATAAGTACCTTCGACTAATTTAGAATCAAGCAAACTGACAGTTTGAGATTGTGCTGATAGGTTGAAAACTGCTACCACCTTGTCGTCGTTGTTTTCTCTAACAAACGACAAAATAGTTTCGTTATTACTGTTTTTGATAGGAATCATGCGAGCCCCCCACTTACCATTCCACAATGCAGAATTTGATTTTTTAAGGGCAAAAAGCTGTTGGTATAACTCAGAAATTGGATGAGTTTGCCATTGAATAGGGTCTCGCTCAAAAAAAGCGAGTCGTTTTGTATTCCCAGCCTCTTGACCATTATAGATCATAGGAATACCTTCACTTACCACTGAAAGTGTTATGGCTGCCGTCAAAGCGTCTCCGAAGGCCTCAAACTGAGTAGATTCCCACGCATTCACATCATGGTTAGAAACGTATAGAAGTCTCATCGCATCGTTAGGATAGTATCCATCATTCCAAGCATAATAGGAATTAAAGGCATTTGCAGTTGCTTCCCCTTTAGCAATTTTGTGCATAGTATCCCACCATGACCAAGCATAAGTAGCGTCAAAACCATGCTCATAAAACTGAGGACCTTCCCATTCTGCTAACATAAACACTGGTTTTATTTGTTTAAGTTCTTTATTTACTCTTTGCCAAAAAGAATTAGGCACTAAGCCCGCAGCGTCGCAACGATAGCCGTCGATATCGTATTCTTCTACCCAATATTTCATAGCCTCAACCATATAATCTTGAAGCGTAGCGTTAGAAAAATTCAGATCGATAATATCACTCCAATCAAACCAGAGTGTTGGTATATAGTCTCCTTTATGATCCGTAACGTAGTATTCAGGATTGGTTTTTGTTAGCATATTGTCCCAAGCAGTATGGTTAGCCACCCAATCCAATATGACATACATACCCATCTGGTGGGCTGTTGATATAAAATTTTTCAGGTCTTCTTTTGTGCCTATTTCAGGGTTAACAGAAAAATAGTCTTTCACCGCATATGGACTGCCTAAGGTTCCTTTTCTATTTTTTTCACCAATAGGATGAATTGGCATCAACCAAATAACATCTATTCCTAATTTTTTGAGTCTAGGTAGTTGTTGTTGAGCAGCTAGTAATGTGCCCTCGGATGTAAATTGGCGGGTATTAATTTGATAAATAGTTGAGTTTTTCAGCCAATTAGGAGTTTCGTAAGTAAATTGATTCTGCTTGATACTCTCACGTTCATAGTCAGTTTTATCCGTGATGCCTACCGAGCATCCTAATAATAATGATATGGCAAAATATAAAAAAAAAGCTTATACATAATTACACCTGTGGAAATAAGTTTTAAATAAAGTAATGTATTATAAAATAGCCTTAATTGGTGAGCTAAACAATAACTGGCTAGATGAATACGAATGCATTTATCTTCAAGCATAAAGGATTAGCACTAGCTTTGTGTCCGCTAAAGATCAACGTGCAGTCCTAGAAAATCTGTTTAACAATGGAGAGCTGTGATTGCAGAACAACAAGCTAGTTGGTTTTCTACTATTGATTATTGTCTAAAACACGATATCCACATTGATTATACTAGTAATCTAGCTTCATTCAGCTTAGCTCATAATCGGCAGGTCCCCTGTTCAAGTCAGGGTCGGGCCACCATTTCCACATAGTTTTTAGCGTAATTGCCTACTAACATAAAAATTCAAAACCTCATTATATGAAAATCAACTTATTATCACGGTATTTGTGTCAGATAATTTTTCATACTTGAAAAATTCAATTTATTGAAAATCTTTAACTCATTGTAATTATTGAATATAACAAAACTGGCACGCTTGGTGCTATATGCTTATTACACTATGAAGTCTCACTTTAGCAATTACCTTCCAACACTTTGTGAAGGGATAAAAAGGAATATCAAAATGAAATTTAAGTTTTTGAAAGCAGCTTTTGCTGGTTTAGTTTTAACTGTTAGTGGTTTGGCTAATGCTGGGCTCATAACCTATACTGATTGGACAGAATTTGATTCGTTAACCTTTGGATTAACCATAGAGAATTTCGAAGTGGGTCTGGGCAATAGTGATGTTTCAGGTGTAGGTTCTATCATTAATAGTGCCACCAACATCGGACCAATTACTACCGGCGAAATTTCATCAGGATTCAATCTAACTTCGATTCAAGGTGGTGAGATGGTTGCGCTTGGCGCAGGTATCGCTGGATTAACATCGAATGGCGTAGCGGTAAATTTATTTTCACAGGAAATGCGTTTGGATTTGCTGAGTCAATTTACTGCTGTAGGTTTCGACCTTTTAAGCACCACTACTGGCACTGTAGAAGCACAATTTTTTAATGCTAATTCAATGTTGGGCACTCTTATCCTTCCTGTTAGTGGTGTATTGAATTTTGGTGGAGCAATAGCATTTGGCGGTGATATTATTACTAGAGTCGACTTTGTTAATGAAATCCCTTCAGACCAGGGTATAATTATCGATAGACTAGCATTTGGAACAACAAGCGTACCAGAACCCTCCACCCTTGCCATCTTCGCACTCGGTCTGATTGGTTTAACATCACGTCGATTTAATAAACACTCTTAATCTAGTTAAAAACCATTCAATAAGCACCTGCCAATCGGTAGGTGTTTTTTTTTGCGTGCTGTTTAGTAGTTATGTGTTGTATGGACTTCCCAGGTTTTGCTAAACACTTTTAGCAGTTACAATGTAACTGACAATAGAGGTGTTTATAAGCTAATGGGCAAAAGGCTTGCGCTTGTAACAAGTGAGCACAAAAGTCACCTAGAACTCTCTAACTAAAAATTATTCTGTTTTATTCGAGCTTAATTGAACTTACAGCGTATAAATGATTATTACCCTCAACAATTACAAGCACAATTATGGATTTAGTATTTTTTGATCTAGACGGGACCTTATTAAATGGCTCCTCCTTACTGTCGCAATTTACCATAGACACCCTAAGCCGAATGGACTCGAAAGGTATCGCCTACACAGTAGCCACTGGTCGCACGATGTTATCCGCTAGTCCGATTTTGGAGGGGCAGTTTTTATCCCTGCCGCATATTTATAATAATGGGGTGACGCTTTGGGATCCTAAGCGCCAAAGTATCGAGTTTGATAATTTACTCACCGAAAATGAGATTGATTTGATATTAGCAAAGGCTCTCGAACATAATATTACGCCGTTTGTAAATACCGTAGAAAATCACCATCATGTTATTTATCACAGCCAGCCACAGCATCAGATTGAAAAGGAGCTCATCACTAAATACTTTGCTCGTTCAAAGGCCACATTACTGCCATTAAATTCACTTGCTCATGACAGACCGGTAACAAACATCAGTATGATTGGTGAAAATGCTCATATTAAGACAATGTGGACACAGCTCAATCAGCACCCTCGCATTATCGCTTATTCAGGTCCAGCTCATGAGGGCAAGGAATATAGTTGGATGGACGTACATCATTGCTTTGCAAATAAAGGCGCTGCGGTAGAAAAATTACGAGATGCATTAGGTGCCAAGAATGTTATCTGTTTTGGTGATAGTGAAAATGATTTAAGTATGTTTGAGATCGCTGATGAATGCTATGCAACTGATAACGCAAAGGCCATGATCAAAGACAAAGCAACCAAGGTCATTGGCCATAATCATGATGATGGAGTAGCAAAGTTTTTGACAGAACGGTTTGATTTGTGACTTGAAAGAATAAGAACCCTTGCTTGCACAAGGGCTGCCTTTTATTCACAGTTCTCATTTGACAAATAATTAATTGATATCAAAACGGTCTGCGTTCATGACTTTAACCCATGCTTTCACAAAGTCTTCAACAAACTTAACTTTACTATCGTCTTGTGCATACAGCTCAGCGTAGGCGCGTAGGATCGAGTTTGAACCAAAAACCAAATCGACTCGAGTTGCCGTCCATTTTGTGCAACCGCTGCTGCGATCGACGATGTTGTAGGAATTGCGTCCTGTTGGCTCCCAGCTATAACGCATATCCGTTAAGTTAACAAAAAAGTCGTTTGTTAATGCTCCTATTCTGTCAGTAAATACACCATGTGCCGTACCGCCATAGTTGGTGCCTAATACGCGCATTCCTCCAACCAATACGGTCATTTCTGGTGCTGTTAAGCCTAGTAGCTGTGTTTTGTCTAACATTAATTCTTCGGGCTGCACGGCGAAATGCTGCTTCGTATAGTTACGATAAGCATCATGAAGGGGCTCTAACACTGCAAAAGATGCAACGTCGGTTTGCTCTTGTGTCGCGTCCCCACGACCAGGAGTAAACGGAACCTGTATATCGACACCACCTGCTTTGGCAGCCATTTCAATAGCTGCACCACCGCCAAGAACAATTAAATCAGCAATACTGATGTCCTTGTTAAAATCGGCTTTTATGCCTTCAAGTACGTCAAGGACTGTTTGGAGGCGCTTGGGTTCATTACCTTGCCAGTCTTTTTGTGGTGTTAAGCGAATACGCGCGCCATTGGCACCGCCACGGTAATCTGAGCCACGAAAAGTACGTGCACTGTCCCATGCTGTTGTGATTAAATCCGACTGAGTAACACCACTTGCTAATATCTTTGCTTTTAAGGTGTTGATGTCATCGTTATTTAAATCAGTCATTGTCGTAGGTACAGGGTCTTGCCAAAGTAATTCTTCAGTAGGCGCATCAGCACCTAAATAACGGCTTTTAGGTCCCATATCGCGATGGGTTAATTTAAACCATGCTCTTGCAAATACTTTTGAAAAGTAATCCGGCTCATTATAAAATCGCTCTGAGATTTTACGATACTTAGGTTCCATCTTCATTGCCATGTCGGCATCGGTCATAATGGGATTTAACTTGATACTTGGATCTTCGACATCCACTGGTTTATCAGCTTCTTTAATGTCGATAGGCTCCCATTGCCAAGCACCTGCAGGACTCTTTTTCAATTCCCATTCATAGCTTAGCAACAAATCGAAATAGCCGTTATCCCATTGTGTCGGGTTGGTTGTCCACGCGCCTTCGATACCGCTAGTGACAGTATCACGACCCACACCTCTACTTGTTTTATTATTCCATCCTAACCCCTGCTCTTGCAATTCACTGGCTTCAGGTTCTGGACCCAAGTTTTCCGCTTTCCCGTTTCCATGACATTTACCTACTGTATGTCCACCGGCCGTTAAGGCAACTGTCTCTTCATCGTTCATCGCCATACGCTCAAAGGTAACTCGTATATCGTGAGCAGTCTTTATCGGATCGGGTTTTCCATCGACCCCTTCAGGATTAACATAAATTAATCCCATCATTACTGCGGCTAATGGATTATCTAAATCACGTTCGCCAGAATAACGACTATTTTGATTGTCTGATGGTGCTAGCCATTCTTGTTCTGCTCCCCAATAAGTATCCTTTTCTGGATGCCAAATGTCGACACGACCTCCTGCAAAACCAAAGGTTTTTAAACCCATTGATTCATAGGCCATATTACCAGCCAAAATAATTAAATCGGCCCATGACAGCTTGTTGCCATATTTTTGTTTAACGGGCCACAAAAGACGGCGTGCTTTATCCAGATTTGCATTATCTGGCCAGCTGTTAATTGGTGCAAAGCGCTGATTTCCTGTACCCGCTCCCCCGCGACCGTCGGCTATACGATAAGTGCCCGCACTATGCCAGGCCATTCGGATCATTAATCCACCATAATGTCCCCAATCGGCAGGCCACCACTCTTGGCTATTAGTCATCAGTGCGATTAGATCGGTTTTTACTGCTTCAAGATCTAGAGTATTAAAAGCGTCAGCATACTTAAAGTTTTTGCCTAGTGGATCGGACTTACTATCGTGCTGATGCAATATGTCGAGATTAAGTGACTTTGGCCACCAACTTTTTTCAGCTAACGAAGCAGAAGTAGCCCCACCATGCATGACAGGACAGGTTGCACCATTATTATTGTCATTACTGTTCATAAAAAGTCTCCTGATGTTTTACTCATTAACCATAGCGGCAATGAGTAATTACTTAATATGAATATAATAATAGGCACAAATATCCATTATCTAAAATTAATTATTACGATATTTACAATTGATTTTTTCAATTACAATCTAAAATGGATTCATCGTATATCCCTTTTGCTGCAACAGAGCATGGGCAGTCATTGCTGACAACTCGACTTCAACGCCGTTCACCAGTTCGTCGTTCTTAACATCATAAGCAGCTGCACTTTGGCCACACAAGATTACCCTCACATTATTGCTCATCAAAGCATTGAGTAATGGCTTATTAGGGTTATCGTAAGTGTACCTTTTTTGGTAGCTTTGATGATCAAGCAGATCCAATGTCGCTTTGCCATGAACCACCAACGCTAATTGAATATTGTCAGGTTTAACCCCTGCCGCGACATGCATGTTAATAAAACGAGCCAAACTATTAAATTTTCGATTAACCTCATCTTTTTTATCATTCGTACTGCCCACATCAAAAACCACCTTAAATACAGCATCTTTTGCCACTGTGTGAGTTGATACAGGGGCATGTTTACCAAACCCGATAATCAATGGTCCATCTTTAAATTCAGCTGTTTGAGCATGTATTGAGCCTGAGAACACGCACATCATGCACGCGAAAAATGTAGGTAACATGTAAGTGATAATTTTCAATGAATATTCCTTATATTGATTTAGAAACTGGTTTAGACACTTTTTAGAGACGGGTTTACAAACTCATCATACCGCTTTTTTATTTTATTGCTTGTTTTGACTGAGATAATGTTATGCAAACACGCTCATTGTTAATAGAAAGGAACAAACTATCGAACAAAAAACAACAAATTGTAATTAAATTACACATAAAACGTAAAATGTCGTAATTATTACCAAATTCTGTAATTTAATTACATAAATAACTGTATTTGTCTCGCTTTTTGGGCATAATATGTTCAACGCAGCAGCGTTATCTAATTTTATTACATTTTGGAGAATATTATGAAATTATCAATATTAGCATTAACAGCAACTATCGCATTATCATCAACCCAGACATTTGCCAAAGAAGTGGTGTTCAAAACAGTCAATAACGACTTCGCTACACAAGTTTGTTATACAGCTGCAACGCAAGGTCTTAGTGCAGCTAAAGCACTCGTAGCAAAAAATGAGATCAACTACTCAGCATATGCTCAATCTGTTACTTGTAATGGCAGTAGCATCAGACAATTTGCCAAAGCATATAGCAAGTCAAGCTTAGGTGAAAACAAGTTACAAAAAACAGATAAAGTAGCATTAGTTGCCAAAGACGCAAACCTAGCATCTCAGTTATGTTTAGATGCCGTTGTTAATGGCGAAGTTGCAGCCCGCGCTAAATTCAATATGTACGACAGTATATTGTGTAATAGCCAAGACTTAAGCGCCTTTGTACGTAAATTTACAGATCAAGAGGTTGTGCTACGTTCATCTGAAGACTAATTACCAGCGTAATTAGCATCGTTATATCATTCTCCTAAATAGCGCGTTGTCGTGCTCCTACTATAAGGTATTAGTATGACAACGAGCCATTTACGGCTTAAGAGGTCTAACCTCTCACCAGTTAAAAACATTTTTGTTAACTTTTTTACATTTTTTTACATTCTTTTTTTTGTCGGTAATTTCTTATAAAAAAGTAAGATATACAGAAAATATGTATGTATAAAATGAGGTAAAAGTCTACAAACCTCACTTTTTTTAAAGCATTCGGACTAAAAAACACGCTATATCATTAATATACTTATAAAAAAAACTCCCCTTCCCCAATATAACCAAATCAAATAACAAATAACTTAATTTTTTTAAATTCATAAGCAAAACTCAGTCCAAAAATAAAAACACCATTATAAAAAACCTCTACATGCAATACATTAACCTACCAACTAAAATATATGTGTTCTTAACAAAAAATTATATTCAATGCAGGGTACCTAAACATGTTCAATAATATAAATGAACCTAAACCCACCAGCATTTCATTACAAAAAAAATTTTATAATCAAATTAATTTTAAACATGAAAATAGTGAAATATTGGAATTGATTGATAGTTTGGATATCAAGATTAAGCATTTTACGTTAGGTGATAAACGTTTATTCCCTAACGCTATCATTGCCTGTGATACACGATGGAATGGGTTACATATCAGTATTAGATTGAAATTCAAGATCGGTGTTGAAGCAACTTCCGAGTATCATTCACAGTGTGAATTTCATAAATACGGTGGGATCATGAGACTCGGATGGATTTTCTCCGCCGGAGATAAAAGAATAATAGAAGAGAAAATTTATTCTTTAAGAGGTCATTTCACAAGCAACGACATACAACATGTAAAGGAAATGGAATTTATGTATACCGGGAAGGGTAAGCATAAACTTATAGAACCAAAGTCAGTCATCATTACCAATCCAACATTAGATAAGCCATTTTAAAGTAAATATACGACCAACGTTTTAAATATGCATCATCTTTAAATGTAATAAATCATTACACTTAAATTAATAACAACCCAAAATGGAGAAACATCATGAGTATCGTTAAAGTCAGTACCTTAGTTGTATTAACCGCATTATCATCAGCAGCATTTGCTAAACCACAATTTACTGCACAAGATACGTCGTTTGCTAGTGAGTTGTGTGTGGTCGCGGCTACTGGCTCCAAACAACAAATGAAGTTGAAAATTCAAGAGTTTAGACCAACCACGATGAAGCTGAGAAGTTACAAATTGATTGCCAATAAGTTACATTGTAATGGCGAAAATGTTGTTAACTTTGCATTGATGAACGCCAATGATGCCGTTGCTTCACATTTAGATCGCTTTCGTACAGGGAATGTTGAAATACGTGATATTTCACAAACGTTTTCGGGGAAAGTAAATATACGCGAGGACAATATGGCTAATGCCAGTTATACGTTTAAAAAATAAGTCATTTCATTGGGATGTGACTACAATCACGAAAAGGCCACTAACAATAACATTAGTGGCTTTTCTTTAACGCTTTATCAATATTAGGCTTACCCGTCAAAGTTCGCCTTAAGCCTCATAAATACCGGTAGATAAATATCGATCACCCCGATCGCAGATGATAGTCACCACGACCGAACCAGGGTTAGATTCAGCGACTTTAATCGCACCCACAACCGCCCCACCGGCACTAACACCACAAAAAATGCCTTCCTTTACGGCCAACTTGCGCGTCATTTCTTCCGCTTCATGCTGGGTAATGTCCATGATCAGATCAACTCTTTCAGGTTCGTATATGGTGGGTAGGTAGGCCTCCGACCAACGACGTATTCCTGCAATTTGGCTGCCTTCAGAAGGCTGTAAACCCACGATTTGTACATCAGGATTTTGTTCTTTTAAATACCGCGAGGTCCCCATAATTGTACCGGTTGTCCCCATCGCACTAACAAAATGCGTCACCGTGCCATTGGTATCACGCCAAATTTCAGGCCCAGTGCCTTGATAGTGCGCTAAAGGATTATTACTATTGCCAAATTGATTTAAAATCAAGCCTTCTCCGCGTGCCTGCATGGAATCCGCCAGATCTCTAGCTCCTTCCATACCGTTCGAAACCAACATTAATTCCGCGCCATACGCTTTCATTGCAGCTCGACGCTCAATACTCAAATTATCAGGCATAATCAAGATCATGCGATAGCCACGGATTGCAGCCACCATCGCTAACGCAATCCCTGTATTGCCACTGGTTGCTTCTATCAGTGTGTCGCCAGGGTGAATATGACCCGCTTTTTCAGCTTCGGTAATCATATATAACGCCGCTCTATCTTTTACGCTAGAGGCAGGATTATTACCTTCCAATTTGGCTAGAACGAGCGAATCGGATGGACCAATACGTTGTAATCTTACTAATGGAGTATTGCCAACGATTTGGTCAATGGTAGGATATATCATAATAACGTCTCTCTTGTTTGGGGATGATTGGGCTGCTTGTCTCGCCACCAACTTGCCAGCGAAGAGCCCGAAATATTCATCACCGGCCCAAATACCGCAGGGGCTAATCCCATCGTGGCAACTTTCCCCATTTCCAGTGCTATACCCGACGCTAAACCTGAGTTTTGCATGCCTACTTCAAACGCTATCGTGCGCGATGAAGCTTCATCCATACCGAATAATTTAGCACCGCCATAGCCAAATAAATACCCTAAAGCATTATGAATGATTACGACTAGTATCAGTACACCGCCAATTGTGAGTAAGCTATCACGCCCAGCTGCTGTAATAATGGTAATGATGATCCCAATAGATATCATTGATATTTTTGGCATTGCCTTGTCTAATAGGGGAAAGCGACCATGCAACAGGTGATTAAAGATCAACCCTGCAACTAGCGGTAAAATAACAATTTTACTAATACTTAAAAACATGGCCATGGCATCAATAGGGACGAACTCATCAGCTAACAAGGACATATAAAAAGGGGTAATAAAGGGCGCTAATAATGTGGATACGGCAGTTAATGTCAATGATAGCGCTAAGTTCGCTCCTGAGATATAAGCCATAACATTAGACGCTAAACCACTTGGTGAACAACCTACCAGTATAATGCCTGCGGCAATTTCTGGTGGTAGACCCGATGCCAGCGCCAATCCAAAACCAACGATAGGCATGATCGAGAACTGACAAATTAAACCAATTAATATGCCTTTAGGCATCTTACCCACGCGCACAAAATCTTGCACACTCATTGAAGTTCCCATGCCAAACATGATGATCATCAACAAAGGCACGATAAAGGATTTGAGCTCTACCCCGCCAACACTTTGAAATACGCTAGGATAATACAAAGCCGTGGCGACCGCCGACAGGATCATAAAGGTAAATGCAAAACCGGAATATTTGTTATGAGTGTATAAATACAACACGAAACTCACAAAAAATCCAATCACTACCGGCCCTGAGATTACCCAATAGGATAACGCAATTAATATGGCGCTACACATGCCTAACAGCAACGCTATAAACCCAAATAGTTTGTTAACATTGAAAGGTGCAGAAGGTGTAGATTGCTTTGATGACAAGTCGGACATAACAAAACCTTAATGATTGTTTTAACTGAGATTTTGCTACTATAGTACAAATACACGGATTATTTAATCACAAATCACACGATTGTTAGGCCATGTTGTCAACATTACCTAGCAAATAAGATACAATAACGACAACAAAAGCTCCTAGTGACTAGTAATGAAACAAAATCAGCCACATGCAAAAGCCGAAATGCATCCTCGTAATCCGCATAATCAAGGTTATGACTTTACCCAGCTTGCGCAATTACATAAGCCATTACAGGCATGTTTAGCCCCCAATCCAGTTGGCAAATTAACCATTGATTTTTCACAGCCTTCTGCAGTTAAAGCGTTAAACTCAGCTTTATTAAAGCAATATTATCAAGTAATGAACTGGGATATTCCTGCTGGTTTTTTATGTCCTGCGGTGCCAGGTAGAGCCGATTATGTGCATTACATTGCTGATTTACTAGAGCTTAAATCGGGCGTTTTAGCTAAAGGCTTGGACATAGGTACCGGCGCCAATTTGATCTACCCTATCGTTGCCTCACAAAGTTACGGCTGGACAATGATTGGTAGTGACATTGAACAAGCTTCATATAAAAACGCAGCCTTGATTGCGCAATCAAATTCAAATCTGAAAAAACTAATTGATGTGCGCTTGCAAACTAATCGCAACGCCATATTTGCAGGTATTATCAAAGAGGGCGAAATATTTGATTTTAGTATGTGTAACCCGCCATTTCATGCATCAGCCGAAGACGCAATGAGTGGTAGTCGCAAGAAGAACCGCAATTTGGCTAGACATAGCCAAAAACGACGTGGCAACGATTCCACAGCAACACATCAATCATCCCTTAACTTTGGCGGCCAGCATAATGAGTTGTGGTGTGATGGCGGTGAGCTGAGCTTTGTCTCGAAGATGATCCGCGAAAGTGTTGATTTTAAAGATCAAGTGACGTGGTTTACGTCGTTATTATCCAAGAAGGACAACGTCGCACCATTAACCAAACTAGCTAAATCAGTTGGCGCAACAGACTGCAAGACTATAAACATGGCACAAGGTGCAAAAGCTAGCCGTTTTATAGCATGGCGATTTTAGAATGATCATACTCGATGGCGGAATGGGCCAAGAACTATTAGCTAGGTCAGAACGTGAAGTCACGACGATGTGGTCGGCTGATATTATGTTGCATGAACCGAATTTAGTGGCTGATTTGCACTATGATTTTATTCAAGCTGGGGCGCAAATCATTACTTTAAACACCTATACAGCCACCCCACAACGCTTACAACTGAATAACGCGAGTGATAAACTTGAAACACTGCATGCACTAGCAGGCAAAGCTGCCCTGGACGCGATTAACCGAGCGGAGCTAAAGCCCAAGGTTAAAATAGCAGGTTGTTTACCCCCACTAGTTGCTAGCTATCATCCGGACCGTTCACCTGAATATAGCGAATCTCTTGAGACTTATCGACAACTGGTAACGCTACAAGCACCTTATAGTGATCTGTATATTTGTGAAACTATGTCTTCAATCAATGAAGCCAAAGCTGCCTGTACAGCAGCCAAAGAATCAGGTAAACCTGTGTGGTTAGCTTTTTCGGTATGTGATGATAATCCAACTCAATTACGCGGTGGTGATGCGCTTGTTGATGCCATTGCAGAGTTAGTACCTGAATATACAGATACTGTACTGTTAAATTGCAGCCGGCCAGAAGCCATTGAGCAAGCACTCCCCTATTTAAACGGCAAGGTGGAGCAGATTGGTGTGTATGCGAATGGCTTTACTTCGATCACGAGCCTATACCCCGGTACGACGGTAAAAAGCCTTACGACGCGTCATGACCTAGATCCACAAGAATATGCTCAGCACGCACTGTTATGGGCGCAACAAGGCGCAACAATTATTGGAGGCTGTTGCGAAATTGGACCAGCTCACATTAAAGTACTCAGTGAAGCACTGAGCTAGCCTCAATTTTTATTGCTGAGGGTGACCTTGGTACGCAATATCAATGTTGTCACCATTGAGAAACTTACACACAAATATAGCTTGACCGACTTCGGTATGTGTCTGGTGCATTTCATCGCCTAAAATCGCCATTACTTCGGCATAATCGCCTTTCACAAGGGTGCTAGTTGCGCTAGTTCTAACACTTAATTGCGGATAATCGTTAAGCCGATCAATAAAGCCTTGTATAGGGGTGATATACTGTTCCGCAAGGGGGTAAAGTGATATCTCAACTAATAACTGCATGTGTAGCTCCTAAGTAATATATCAATAGAACAACTTATTAAATAACCAGTAAAAAAGGCCAACATCTGTTGACCTTCATATCTTGACCTTCACAAGCATATAATAAATTTATGTCACTAAAAATCTATTTTATAGTTGAGCAGCACATACCTCTGTCACTAACTCAGTAGATCCCAGTAAAATAGGCACGCGCTGATGTAACTCACTCGGCGTTAAATCTAACACGGATTCTTGATTTACGACGGCACGACCATTGGCATTTTCAACAAGCATAGCCATTGGATTAGCTTCATATAACAATCTGATTTTGCCATTCTCATGTCCAGGACGAACATCTTGTGGATAATAAAAGGCACCACCACGTGTTAATACACGATGCACATCACCGACCATTGCCGCATTCCAACGCATAGTGCCAGCCGCTTCTTCAGTCTGTACTAAAAACTTGTCTTTAAAGTATGCTTGAATATCAGGCGCCCAGAACTGGTAATTTGCCATATTAATCGCAAATTCGTTGCTATGGGTAGGAATAGACATAGTTGGCGTCGTTAACAAGTAACCACCATGGGTTAAATCTAAAGTATAACCTCGTGTAGGGCCACCCGTTGACATCACTAACATGGTTGATGGGCCATATAACACATAACCGGCTACCAACTGCTCACGGCCTTTCTGCAAAAATTGCTCCGGGCTGTCAGCAGGAAATTCAGGGCGCGTCGCATAAACCGTGAAAATCGTACCAATCTGACCATTGATATCAATATTGGATGATCCATCTAATGGGTCAAAAGCAACGTTGAAACGACCATTAGGATTACCCGCTACCACGTTGTCTTCTTCTTCAGACGCAATAGCACGCACACTGTCATCATTGAGCAATAAGTCTTTAAGTAGATCATTAGAGATAACATCAAGTTGCTTTTGGGTTTCACCTTGAACGTTTTGCATTAGGGTTGAACCTAACACATCACCAAGCGCACCTTGACTAACACGAAATGCAATTTCTTTGGATGCCGCTAAGATAGAACGGATCAACATAATCAACTCTAAATCGACGTTATCTTGTTTAAGTACCGAAATAAGTCTTTGCATTATACAATCCTATTAATACAGTTTAAATCCGCAAAACAACGCTTTAACCGAGCAGCCATACTGACTTCTGCATGACGTAACCAAACACGCGGGTCGTAATACTTTTTATTCGGTTTATCGTCACCATCTGGGTTACCAATTTGACCTTGGAGATACTCTGATTTGTCAGTGTAATAATCCAATACACCCTGCCAAGTCGCCCATTGGGTATCCGTATCGATGTTCATTTTCACAACACCGTAACCTAACGATTCTTGAATTTTAGCTTCTTCTGAACCCGAACCACCATGAAAAACAAAATTAAGGCTATTTTTGGGTAATCCAAATTGTTGCGACACTAATGTTTGCGAATCACGTAAAATTAATGGGGTCAGAACCACATTACCGGGTTTATACACCCCGTGCACATTACCGAATGACGCTGCAATACTAAAATTAGGACTAACCGCGCTTAATGCTTCATACGCTGCTGCCACTTCACTGGGTTGCGTATACAATAGCGATGAATCTAAATGGGTATTATCGACGCCATCTTCTTCACCACCGGTGCAACCTAGCTCAATTTCAATCGCCATATTAAGTTTTGCCATTTTAGCAAGATAATCTGCGCTGATACGAATATTATCAGCGAGTGGTTCTTCTGATAAATCCAGCATATGTGACGAGAATAATGGTGTTTGATGGGCAACAAAATATGCTTCACCCGCAGCTAATAAGCCATCGATCCACGGCAACTGTTTTAATGCCGCATGGTCAGTATGTAAAATAACAGTCACGTTATATTGCACTGCCATAAAATGAACGTAATGAGCTGCTGCGACGGCACCGGCTACTGCGTTATCAATGGCTGATTTATCCAAACCTTTTCCGGCAAAAAATGCCGCACCGCCATAAGATAACTGGATAATGACCGGTGAGTTAACTGCTTTAGCGGTTTCTAACACGGCATTAATCGATTGAGTGCCAATAACATTGACAGCCGGTAATGCATATTGATGTTGACGAGCATGAGCAAAAACCGCCATTGCTTCATTACCATCCAATACGCCGGGACGCATAATATTCATTTGTTTCATTCCTTGTAATTTACTCAGTTACACGCTTGCTTCTTGGCATGCATCAAAGATTGCTTGCCAATTTTTAGCTGTAACCCATTCCTTTTTAGATACCCAAGTTCCGCCTACAGCGACAACATTTGGTAACGCTAAGTAATCGGCTTTATTTGCAGGTGAAATCCCACCTGTTGGGCAGAAACGTAATTGTGGGAACACCGCATTAACGGCTTGCAAGAATGGTGCACCGCCAGACAATGAAGCTGGGAATAATTTTAATTCTGTATACCCGTGTTCAATGGCTAGTAATATATCACTCATTGAAGAAACACCAGGAACTACAGGGACTGGACTATCGGCTAATGCTGCTAACAGAGTCGGAGTAATGGTCGGTGTGATAATAAAATCAGCACCTGCATCTATCGCATCTTTTAATATTTCTGCATTCGTTATCGTACCAGCGCCAACAATCATTTCCGGACAAGCCGCTTTGATTGCTGAAACCATTGCTAAAGAAGCCGGAGTTCTCAGTACAACTTCAACCAAGTTTAAGCCTGCTTCTAGCATAGTTGTTGCAACTTTAACGCCATCTTCAACTGTATCAGCTTGGATGATCGGTAATAACGTTTGTGTGTTCATTAATTCTGAAAAAGTAGGCATGTGACCCCTTATAAGCAGTATGTTTGTGTGTGTGTGATTATGTCTGACGTAGGGTGTATACCGATTTCTATACCGATTTTGGAATTATTGCGCCCGGATACTGGATCACCGTCCCGGCCATTGTTGCACCGCTGCTTACAGCAGCTTCAATTGTGCCACCGGTCATGCGAGAACCTAAGTAAGCACCATTAAACGAATCCCCTGCTGAAGTGGTATCAACCACATTATCAACCGGAGTAATAGTAATAAATGTGCGAGTGCTACCTTCGATAACTACCACACCATTTGGCCCATCTTTAATAACTTGTTCATTAATGTTATAAGGTGCCAAAAATGCTTCAACTGCATCAAAATCTGATAAACCATAGAGCATGTCAAAGTCTTCAACACCGGGTAATGCGATATCACAAAGTGAAAAAGCGATGTTGTATTGTGCTTTAGTATCTTCGACACTCTGCCACAATTTCGGGCGATAATTAGGATCAAATGCAATCTTAACCCCACTTTCTTTAAGCTCACGTACCACTTGCCAAAAACGTTCTCTATGCTCTGGCTGAATAATTGCAATACTGATCCCTGAGAAAAAGAAAATATCGGCTTGTTTTAATTGCGCAACATATGCATCGTCATAATTTTCGATCTGCCATCTTGCGGCAGCACTTTCGCGCCAATATAAAAATGAACGTTCACCCGAAGCATCTGTATTTACCCAATATAAACCGGGCATACGCTCTGGATCTTGTAATACTAGAGAACTATCGATCTCTTCATTATTAAATGCCGATAACATTTGCTCACTGAGTAAATCTGTTCCGACTTGGGAAGCAAGTTGTACATTGATGGTAGGGCATGTGCGCTTTAGGTAAACACCGGCATTATAAACATCACCAGCAAATGATTGAGCGATTACCCCGTTTGCATCACGACGTAATTCAACCATGCACTCGCCCATCAAAATAATATTTTTCATCTTCACAACTTACTGTTAATTAATTTAATTAAAGAACCACCTAAGTAATGACAAGATACAATAGCCTGTCACTACTCAGGGGATTTATCGATTTTACTTAAGTGATTTAAGCGGCTCTACTTTAGGAATTAATATCCATACCGCTGCCATAGCAATAACTGAGAGTGATGCGCCAATAACAAATGCCGGTGTATAGTTGCCATCCGCCGTTAAAATTGGGACAAGTGCAGTTAAACCTACAGCACCTAGTTTTGCAGCCATACCAGCAAATCCTGCAAGGGTACCGACAGATTTCTTACCTAACAAATCACTAGGCAGCGTTTGTACATTACCAATTGCAGTTTGGAAGCCAAACAAAATGATAGCCATGATGATTACTGCTGTTACTGGTGAACCCGGGCTTGCCATTGCTAGCAAAGAAGGCAACATAATCAAACAACCGAGGGTAATAACAAACTTACGCGTTTTGTTGGTAGTCCAACCTGCTTTGATTCGGTTTTGCGCTAACAAGCCGCCAAACCAAGCACCGAACATGGCACCAACATAAGGAACCCAACCGTAGATACCAATCGATTTAACATCCATTTGATACACTTCGTTTAGATAAATTGGGATCCAGAACACAAACAACCACCAAATAGGATCAATCGCAGCCGATGCAATGATAACGCCCCAACTTTGTTTACGAGATAATAATTCAGCAGTGTCTGGGTTATATTCTTCAATTTCTACGCCATTTTCTTCTGCACGGCGTTGTCCTGATAAAATATATTCTTTTTCTTCATCAGAGATCCAAGAATGTGAACCCGGTGGTGCTTTAACTAATATCACCCAAGGGATCAGCCACAACAAGCCCGTTAAGCCGATTACGACAAAAACCATTTTCCAGCTAAAGAAAACCGTTAAATAAGCAATTAATGGAATAGCGATGATACCGCCGATCGCCGCACCTGAATTAAATATCCCTTGTGCTAATGCACGTTCTTTGGTGGGAAACCATTCAGCATTAGCTTTGGTTGCACCCGGCCAGTTACCAGCTTCGGCCAAGCCTAAGACTGCGCGAAATATACTGAATGTTAACAAGCCTTGCGCAAAAGCATGTGCGACGGTGGCCAGAGACCACACAGCGATTGATAAAACGAAACCTAGACGAGTACCAATCCAGTCAAAAATCTTACCAAACAGTGCTTGACCAAAAGCATATGAAAATACAAACACTATCGAAATCGTTGCATATATCTGTTTACGTTCCAGTGCTGATTCATCAGGAAATAACTCTTCAACGATGTCAGGCCACAGAACACTCAATGCTGAGCGGTCGATATAATTAATTACTGTGGCTAAAGCGATTAACGCGATAACCCACCAACGTAAATTTTTAACTGTCATGAATGTACCTTTATTATTTTTAAAAAACTGTCAATGCAAATATATTTAATCGTCTATTACTGCGCGCTAAACGTGTTATCACTCACTACAGCCGTAAGCGGACCTTTGGTAAATAACTCTTGGACAACCGGCTCAGGGGAGTCCATAAACTGATTGTACTGAATACGTGTTTGTGGCTCACCGACGGTATGCTCAATAGCAATCGCAGGCACGTTAGTGAATGTATTATTTAAAATATTGGTCACTTGAACCCCATGTAACGTCATTAATGCTTTAGACTTGTTACGCTTGCCTAGACCTACATTTTTAATTGTATTAGCGGTGACTGTAACATGAGGGCCAAAAGTACTTTCGTCCGTTCCTCCGCGATATACGTTCATCAATGTTCCTTCAATATCTTGGAAAACATTACGATCAAGCGTGACATACTCAGCGTTATAAATCCCTAAGTCATCTTGCTCTTTGTTTAAACGCAGCACATCCCCCGTAATATTACTAAATTGACTGTTAGTGATCGTAATGGCGTCGGCTAAGGCACGATAACCTGAATCAATCACATGGAATGAATGATTGATGTCTAAGTCTTTGACAACCACATTGTCCATAACTAAACGATAGTTATTAATTGTAGGTAAACGCGTATTACGAATTAATGAATTACCCGCTGAATCCGGAGCATCAGCTCCCGTAATGACTATATTTTCAAGTGCTAAACTGCCGCCATCTTCAATGACAAATAAAGACTTACGTTCAAAAGAAATCGACACACCAGCTTTACCAGTAAACGTAATAACTTTATCAACAGGAAGAGTACGAGATGCGACATAATGGCCTTTGCCTAACTCAATCACATCACCCGATTGGGCTTGTTGTAGTGTCTTGTACAACACGTTAGTGCTTGGAGTGATTTTGTGAACAGTACCACTGCCAAACTCAACAGATAGCTCAGGTTTATTATACCAACTAGGACCTGTGTCTGTTTTCGCTGTCGGCTGAAGAGCTTTATCCACACCAGTCTTAGCGAACTCAGGATTGGTCGGATATAACAATCCGTTTTTAGCTCGTGCTAACTCAACATTGTCAACAGCAAAGCCTTTATCAATCGTTAATTCAGAAGCGTTATGAACAATGTTTCCCGCAAACTCTATTCCTGAAACATCATCAAATAATGAGATCCCGTCTTTGTTCTCTTGATGCACAATTAAGTTATTAGTAAATCGCGAGTTAATTGGCGCTGCAGAACGTTCAGCGTCACTACCCGCAGCAAAATGGATATGATCTAAGTTGATTAAACTGTTTTGCGTAATGTTGGCATTATCAACCTGGTGGTAACGGTTGATTTTTGAATTTGGTACACCATTCATTACCGTCAAACCACTACCAAAACGGTATCCAGTGACACCTTCTAGATAATTATTGCGGATAGTCTGATCACCATTGATAACACGGATACCACCAGTGTGGTCTTTACCGTTACCAAAAAAGATATTGTTTTGCACTATATTGCCATTACCATGACGCAAGGTTAACGTGCCTCGTGATTCAAAGAACACGTTGTTTTGTATCGTATTACTACCTGACTTATTAGAAATGATTTCTACTTCACCATTACAACGATCAAAATAGTTACTTTCAATCATGGTGTATGAATTAGATAAGGAATAATGACTGGTACCGATACGCAACGTTTCGCCACCGTTAGAACCTAATATTGGACGTTGGCCAAAGTAGTTATGGTCAATGCGGTGATGGTTTTCTTGACTCTCAACCGTATTAAGTTTGACTGCCATCGTAACGCCTGAAGTGCTTTTACCGACTAAGGCATTGTGATCAAAACGATTGTAACGACCATAGAGCGCAACCCAATTACCAGCACTGAATTTTTCTGGATTGTTAAAGCTCTCAACTACCGTTTGTGTCACGCGTGAGTGGCTAGCTAACTGCGTTTTAGATTGGCGAAATTCAATTACAGCATTAGAAGGTGAATGACCGTCTTTAAAAAACAAACCTGAGACCAGTAAATACTCCCCCGCCAGGCGCAAATTAGATTCACCCGTTAAAATAACCTTACCTGCAGTTTCGGCTTGCAGTGTAATCGGAGAATCTTCAGTGCCTTGACCAGAAAAAGCGATTTGAAAGTCAGTCCAAGTACCATCGGCTAAGGTAACAATATCACCAGCTTTAAGAGAATCTGCAATATCTTGGTAAGCTTGTGGATCTGCAACCAAGTATTCTTTAGCATTGACTAACATGCTATTTAGTCCCATACAGGTGAACACCGACATATAGACTAACCACTTTTTCTGCATCATATTGACTCATCCTCAAACTTGTTTTCAACATGCACGCACTAACGTACACGGACAATTACTTATCACGCTAGTTAAACAATCTACAGCGTCAATGTCAAACAATTTGTCTACCTTTTTTGGTGGCTTATTATTACCAATACACAATAAAGGTTGACCAATACAAGGAGTTGATTAATAATGAAATCACTATAAAATAGCCTAATTAAATTAATTAAGTTTGCATTCAATAAGAGGTATTTATGGCCCATCGTCGATTATTTTGGAACATAGTAGATAAAATAGAATCGAGAATCGCCGCTGGTGAATATGTCCCAGGCAGCCGTTTACCTCCAGAAAGAGTGTTAGCAGAACAATTTGATGTTAGCCGCCCGACTATCCGTGAAGCGATTATTGCATTAGAAGTACGTGGTAAGGTCGAGGTCAAGACCAGTTCAGGTGTGTATTTACTCGAGCAACCTCCAGAATCGGCTAATGAATCACAAGTCAGCGCGTTTGAATTAACTCAGGCCCGTGCCTTAATTGAAGGTGAAGCCGCTGCATTATCTGCTTCTAATATCTCGGATGATGAACTCGATGCATTAGAACAAACGGTTATAGCAATGGCTAATGGTGATGATCCAGAAAAAGCCGATAAAGAGTTCCACCGTATTATTTCAACCTCAACCCGCAATCGTGCAGTATTACTTGCAGTGGAAAACTTTTGGGGTTTACGTGAACGTTGTACCAATATTAAAGAAGCCTACGCCAATGTCTGTAGCACTAGCGAACAACAACGCATGGAAGAACATCGTAATATCTTCAATGCCTTAAAAGCGCGAAACCCAGAAGCTGCTCGAAGTGCAATGCATGCGCATTTCAATAGATTAATCAATGCGTTGTTTGATGCTAGCGAAGCAAAAGCATTAGAAGAGATAAAGCTGAAGAATAGCCAAACTCGAGGTTTATATTCTTTGAATCATTTACTTGACCATTAATTGGGAAGCATCTCCGACATAAAAGATGATTCTTTAGAAGCTTGGACGGCAACTGCTTGTTGCCCAAAACGTTCAATTTCTGCGACAGCTGATATAAATAAATGGTTAACCAATATCAGACTGGTTATTTATTCGCCTTTGTGACTCATGTACTCGTCGAACGATCCTTGGAAGTAATGTAGCTTCTGATCAGCAATTTCGATAATACTGTCAGCTAACGATGACACAAATTCTCTATCGTGACTAACAAAAATCAACGTACCATCAAACGCCGCTAATGCTTTGTTCAATGATTCAATGGCTTCCATATCCATGTGGTTTGTGGGTTCATCCATGATCAAGACGTTGATCTCTTGCATCATCAACTTACCAAACATTAAGCGGTTCTTTTCTCCACCTGAGCACACACCGACTTTTTTATTTACTTCATCGGCAGTAAATAATAAGCGACCAAGGATACTACGAACAAATAAATCATCTTGTCCATTAGTACGCCACATTGAAAGCCAATCAAAAATCGTCATATCGACATTAAAATCAGCCGAGGTATCTTGTGGACAATACCCGATAGTGGCATTTTCAGACCATTTTATCCGTCCTGAATTCGCTTTAAGCTCATCAACCAGACAACGTAAGAACGTAGTTTTACCGGCACCGTTTTCACCGATAACCGCTAATTTTGTACCGGCTTCTAGCAACATTTCACCACCTTTAAACAAGACACCGTCATCAAAACCATGTTCGACGTTGGATAATTCAAGGGCTAAGCGGTGTAGCTTTTTGTGTTGTTTATATTGGATAAACGGAAAACGTCTAGATGATGCAATCACCTCATCCAATTCAATTTTTTCCATGCGCTTGGCACGTGAGGTTGCTTGCTTCGCCTTAGAGGCGTTGGCAGAAAAACGGGCAACGAACGCTTTTAGTTCACCAATTTCTGCTGATTTTTTAGCATTTTCACTTAATAACTGTTCTTGGATCAAAGATGCTGCAGCCATGTATTCTTCATAGTTACCAGGGTAAATACGTAGCTCACCGTAGTCAATATCCGCCATATGCGTACAAACTTTATTTAAGAAATGACGGTCATGCGAAATAATAATCATCGTACATTTACGTTGATTCAATACATCAGCCAACCAATTAATGGTATAGATATCCAAGTTGTTGGTTGGTTCATCTAGTAACAAAATATCAGGATTAGCAAACAACGCTTGGACTAGCAATACGCGTAATTTAACGCCTGGCGGCAACTGTGACATTAAGCCCCAGTGACTTGATTCATCAATACCGGCTTCAATCAATAATTCACCGGCGCGACTTTCGGCTGTATAGCCATCAAGTTCAGCAAACTCAGTTTCTAAGTCCGCGACCTTCATGCCGTCTTCTTCGGTCATTTCAGGTAAAGAGTAAATTCGGTCACGCTCTTGTTTGATTGCCCATAACGGCGCATCACCCATGATAACCGCATCTAAAACTGAAAACTCTTCAAATGCGTATTGGTTTTGGCTTAACACGCCAAGACGCTCACCTTGATCTATGGACACATTACCGGCAGAAGGAGCTAATTCGCCGGTTAGGATCTTCATAAAAGTTGATTTACCACATCCATTGGCACCAATTAAACCGTAACGATTTCCATTACCGAATTTTGCTGATATATTTTCAAATAATGGCTTTGCGCCAAATTGCATTGTGATGTTAGCTGTTGTAATCAAACTTTTGACCCCTAAATTTCAAGGCGCGTATTATACCTGATGTAAATCATGATTGCCCATCTTTAGCAATAACCATTTGTATAGTACTGATTTGTTACTCCATTCTTATATCTGTTGTGCTAACATCAATGGCACAAAACATTACCAAAGAGATACATCCTTGAGTCATCCAAACGAATCCTCTACCCATATTATCCGTTGGCTTGGGCAGTTTTTACGTCCTTATATGTCTAAAGTATTCATTGCTATGTTGGCATTATTGGTGAGCGCCGCAAGTTGGTTGATTTTGGGTCAAGGTATTAAAATTGTCATTGACCAAGGCTTTGCTGCCAATGATATGTCAATGCTCAATCAAGCGTTGACTGCAGTACTCGTAATTGCTGCAGTTGGTTGTATCTCAACGTATTTCAGATTTTATTACATGTTGTGGTTAGGTGAGCGTGTTAGTGCTGATATTCGCAAAACCTTGTATGCACACATGCTTAAACTTGGCGTTGATTTTTATGCTGAAAATCGCACGGGTGAGGTTATTTCGCGTTTTACCAGTGATACCACTGTGCTACAAAGTGTTATTGGGATGGGGTTGTCCATGGCGATACGTTCTGTAGTGACGTTCACTGGCGCGTTAATTCTCATGTTGTTTACCTCAGTACAGTTAACTTTAATGGTATTAGTAGCTGTACCACTGGTGTTATTACCCATCAAAATACTTGGCAAAAAAGTGCGTGTGTATGCCCAATCCTCCCAGGATAAAGTCGCAGACATGAGCGCGCATATCGACCAATCTGTACATGAAATCCATACCGTACAATCATATAATAGAGAAGAAACAGACCGTGACCATCTTTTTGCTAAGGTCGAAGAAGTCATGCAAGCAGCGCAATCGAGAATTCACTATCGCGCGTTGTTGGTCATTTCGATCATGGCGATGAGTATCGGCGCTATTGTATTTGTTGCTTGGATAGGTGCCAACGATGTTATTCGAGGTAACTTGTCTGTCGGAAGTTTTACCGCGTTTATTTTTTATGCCGTTATGGCGGGCGGCGCAACGGCCACAATTAGTGAAGTGATTGGTGAAATCCAAAAAGCGATCGGTGCATCGGCACGCATTAGACAGTTGTTAGATACGGCTTCAACACAAACAAAACCCACACCATCATCGTTATTAAACACCGCCGAAATCCTAACGATGGACGCATTCCCCGTTGAGTTTAACGATGTCACATTCACCTACCCTTCAGCCATTGATGAGCCTAATAGCCATCCAGTGCTAAGCCACATCAACTTAAAGATAGCAACAGGTCAAAACGTTGCCCTCGTCGGCCCAAGTGGTGCAGGTAAATCGACCATGTTTCAACTCTTGTTAGATTTTTATCAACCCCAACACGGACATATTAAACTATGGGAAGCCCCCATGGATTCATTATCAAGTAATGACATTCGTGAACAGTTTGCTTTGGTACCTCAAGATGCCGTGATTTTTGCATCTAGTGTGATGGATAACATCGCGTTTGGCCGAACTGATGCGACTATTGCAGAAGTCATTGAAGCGGCGCAACAAGCCCAAGCACATGAGTTTATTAGTCAATTACCCAAAGGGTATGACACGCAATTAGGTGAACGCGGGATCAAGTTATCCGGTGGTCAAAAACAACGAATAGCCATTGCTCGTGCGATTTTAGCTAATCGCCCAATCCTATTATTAGATGAAGCAACTAGCGCGTTAGATGCCGCCAGTGAGCAAGCAGTTAAATTAGCATTAGATAGCCTAATGCATAACAAAACCACCATGATCATTGCTCATCGCTTATCGACGGTGGTCAATGCAGATATGATTATTGTGATGGATCGTGGGCAGATTATTGCTCAAGGTACCCATGACGAATTATTAGTTGATTGCCCTATGTACCGAGAGTTAGCAGAATTACAATTTATTGACTAACGCAATACCACCGAGAATGGCGAATGACGCGACAACGAAAGATAACGCAATTGCTTCATTTAACAATAATAACCCGCCAAAAGAAGCAATAACGGGGACACTTAGCTGCATAGTAGCTGCTTGTGTAGAGGTAATTCTGGGTAATACCGCATACCATATCGCATAGCCAGCGCCCGATGCTAACGCACCAGATACAATAGCTAAGATAATGCCAGTGTTATCGAGCACGACATATGGCAAGCTGAGAAGGCCTAGCACAATAGCAAGAATACTAGCTCGTATGAAATTGCCAGTTGTCACCAATGTTGGGTTCCCTGCTTGTTTACCTAAAATTGAATACACTCCCCACGCAACCCCAGCACAACTCATCAATCCACCCGCTAAAAATCCGGGTGTCGTAGCGCTCGGCAAAAACATAATGCCTAATCCGATGATCGCACTGCACACGCCCGTAGTTTGCCAAGAGTTAAGTCGCTCACCACGCCATAAACTAAAACCAATCATCGTAATTTGCACACTACCAAATAACAATAATGCCCCAGTAGCAGCACTCAGTGATATATAAGCAAATGAAAAACACGCCGCATAGGTAAACAAGGCAATCGCACCCGACCAACTACCGAGTAGTTTGACTGTGCCTGTTGTAGATGCCATGTCGGGTGATGAAGATTGCAAGTAAGGTTTAATGACAAACACCAATATTACCAAAAATACAGACCCGCTGATTAAACGAATAACCGTAAAAGAAGCCGGGTCGATACTTGTATCAGCCAGAGCCCAGCGACATAACACCGAGTTTCCAGCAAAAGCTAGCATTGCAACTGCCGAATATATCCATGTTGTAAACATACACATTTACTCCGCTAATTTAGCTATCAATTGGCTTTTAAAGCCATTAATGGCTTTGCGTGTAAAACAACAAGCAATGAAAGGATTTACCAACCACATTGACGCCCTGTATTTTGCTCGTCTAGCCATACTTTAAGCGGTGCAAAATACGCTGCGATTGCTGATGCATCCATATCTGGCTTTCCTGTCATAGTTTGCATCGCTTCTTGCCATGGACGACTAAGCCCCATTTCAAGCATGTCATTTAACGCTTTACCAGCCGCTTTACTGCCAACAATCGAGCAACGATGTAATGCTTCTTTATTGCCTGCAATCTCACATAATGATTCATGAAATTGAAATTGCAAAATATGCGCTAAAAAATACCGAGTATAAGAGACATTCGCTGGCACATGGTATTTTGCACCCGGATCAAATGCATCCGCAGAGCGTTCAACCGGCGCCATAATACCTTGATACTTGGTTCGCAACGCCCACCACAATTCATTGTATTTATCGGCAGGAATATTGCCTTCAAGCACTTGCCAGCGCCATTGATCGACCATCAAACCAAACGGAATAAACGCGATTTTATCGAGGGCGGTTTTGAGTAACATACCAATATCATTGGATGCGTCGGGGATCTCATCAATCAACCCGACTTGTTGCAAATACAT
>Ga0206125_10001089_pt1 | contig 33305 bp, 26 predicted proteins | sample Helgoland_Spring_4_FD_148598 | JGI IMG/M metagenome (GOLD analysis project Ga0206125, IMG submission 148598) | Pelagic subsurface seawater microbial communities from Kabeltonne, Helgoland, North Sea - Helgoland_Spring_Bloom_20160331_1 | ecosystem: Environmental > Aquatic > Marine > Epipelagic ... | reverse complement strand
GCGATGGCACAAAAGATGGAGGGTATTTAATGGCAAATTGGGCCATCTATAAAGCAAAAGAAAACCTAACTAGAATATCAAGACAATACGGTATTACCGTTATTTTCTTTGATGGTCGTGGAGGACCACCAGCCCGTGGTGGTGGAAAAACACACAACTTTTATGCCTCTCTAGGACCCACCATAGAAGATAAGGAAGTACAATTAACCGTTCAAGGACAAACCATTTCTTCTAATTTCGGAACCTTAGAATCATCGCAATACAACTTAGAACAGTTAATTACCTCTGGTATAAGCAATAGCCTACTTAATAGAGATTTAAACATGACCCAAAGCAATACAGAGGTGATGACAGATTTGGCACAACGTAGCTATAAAGCGTATGCTAGTTTTAAGTCACATGCTAAATTTATATCCTATTTAGAGCACATGAGCACCTTAAAATATTATGCTAAAACAAATATAGGAAGCCGTCCCTCAAAACGCGGAAAAGCAGAAGGTATAGTCTTTGAAGATTTAAGGGCTATTCCATTTGTAGGTTCGTGGAGTCAATTAAAGCAAAATGTACCTGGTTTTTTTGGTGTTGGTACCGCTTTAAAACATTATGAAGATACCAATGAATTTGAAAAAGTACAGCATTTGTTTAAAACATCTGAGTTCTTTAAAACACTTATAGAAAATAGCATGATGTCTTTGACTAAATCATTTTTAGGACTCACAAAATACATGAGTGAAGACAAAGAATATGGAGCATTTTGGAATGTAATCTATACAGAATATAAGACCTCAAAACGCCTTCTTTTAAAACTCACCGGATACAGGCAACTTATGGAGGAAGAGCCTGCAGGAAAAGCTTCTATTGCAGTTAGGGAGTCTATTGTGTTGCCGCTGTTAACCATACAGCAATATGCACTGAAGAAAATTCAGGAATTAGAGAAAGAACCTGTTAAAGATGTGGCTCAAATTGCAATTTATGAGAAATTAGTGATGCGCTCTTTATTTGGAAATATTAATGCTAGTAGAAACTCTGCATAAACCCCATAAAGAATATAACATCTGTGTAAACAAAAAAAGCCCTTTCTAATTGAAAGGGCTTTTTTTTTATGTGTTGGTTAATGATGTAACTCTTCTTCGTCTTTCATCATTGGAACGTCTTGTGGTATGTAGTCTTGACCTTCGATCATATAATCTGTATCATCGCTATTTGGCTTAGAATAATCGTAGGCCCAACGATGTACCTCAGGAAGAGGACCATCCCAGTTTCCATGAATATGCTTTACCTCTGCGGTCCATTCTAGGGTTGTGGCCTTCCAAGGATTTTTGGGTCCTTTCTTTCCGTAGAACATAGAATGAATAAAATTATATAAAAACACGAGTTGAACCCCAGCTGTGATAATCGCAAATATGGTAATGACAACATTAACATCTGCTAGATCATCAAAATACGGAAAGGCTGTATTGGTATAATACCTTCTTGGTAGGCCGGCCATACCGATAAAGTGCATTGGGAAAAATACACCATAGGCACCAATAACAGTAACCCAAAAATGTACAAACCCTAAGTTTTTGTTTAACATGCGACCTTCAAACATTTTTGGGAACCAGTGGTATACTCCAGCAAACAAGCCATATAGTGCAGATATACCCATTACAAGATGGAAGTGAGCCACAACAAAATAAGTGTCATGAACATTGATATCTAGTGCGCTATCTCCTAAAATAATACCTGTTAATCCTCCAGTGATAAAGGTTGATACAAAACCAATAGAAAATAACATGGCAGGATTCATCTGTAAGTTTCCTTTCCAGATGGTTGTAATCCAGTTAAAAGATTTTACCGCAGATGGAATAGCAATTAGTAGGGTTGTAAAGGTAAATACAGAACCTAAAAATGGATTCATACCAGAGATAAACATATGGTGACCCCATACAATAGTTGATAGAAATGCAATGGCTAGAATGGATGCTACCATGGCTCTATACCCAAATACAGGTTTACGAGAATTAGTAGCTAATACCTCAGATACGATACCCATAGCAGGAAGAATAACAATATACACCTCGGGATGGCCTAAAAACCAAAATAAATGTTCAAATAATACGGGTGATCCTCCTTGGTTATGTAATACCTCTCCGGCAATAAAAATATCTGACAAGAAGAAAGAAGTACCAAAACTTCTATCCATGATAAGCATAAGTGCTGCAGATAAGAGTACTGGGAATGATACAATACCTATAACTGCTGTAATAAAAAATGCCCAAATGGTAAGAGGAAGTCGCGTCATGCGCATTCCTTTTGTTCTTAAGTTGATAACCGTTACTACGTAATTCAGTGATCCAAGTAAAGAAGATGCAATAAATATTGCCATAGAGACCAACCAAAGTGTCATCCCTGCTCCAGAGCCGGGTATTGCCTGAGGCAGTGCACTAAGTGGTGGGTAGATGGTCCAACCGGCAGAGGCAGGTCCTGCTTCAACAAATAATGACATAACCATGATTAAACTTGATAAGAAAAACAACCAATATGAAATCATGTTCAAAAATCCAGAGGCCATATCCCTTGCCCCGATTTGAAGCGGAATAAGAAGATTACTGAACGTACCACTAAGACCAGCGGTAAGTACAAAAAAGACCATAATGGTACCGTGAATAGTAACTAGTGCAAGGTATACACTTGGGTCCATAACACCTCCATCGGCCCATTTGCCAAGTAACATTTCGAATACTACGAAAGGTTCTTCTGGCCAAGCAAGTTGCATTCTCATTAAAATAGACATCGCTATACCAATGATCCCCATAAACAAACCTGTAATTAGGTATTGCTTAGAAATCATTTTATGGTCTGTACTAAATATATATTTAGTAATGAAGGTCTCCTTGTGGTGATGACCGTGATCATCTTCAACGTGTGCTTCTGCGTGTGCTGACATATCTTAGCTCGTTTATTTAGTATTTAAGGATGTTGCTATGGTTGCTTGTTGTGCAATCCAAGCATCGTATTGTTCTTGAGTTTCTACAATAATTTTCATCTGCATATTGTAGTGGTTGGCTCCACAAATCTTATTGCAAAGCAATAGGTAATCAAACTCATAAGGCTCTAATGCCTCTTCGCCTTTGGCAATCAACTCTTTAGAGTTTTCTCTGCGTATTGCGTTGATCCTACTTACTTTTCCCATAACCTCTTCATCCAATCGCATCTGTTCTGTAGTAATCGAAGGAGTGAATGCAAATTGAGTGATCATACCAGGAACACAATTCATTTGCGCTCTAAAATGTGGCATATATGCAGAGTGTAACACGTCCTGAGATCGCATTTTAAATAAAATTTTTCTACCCAGAGGTAGGTGAAGTTCATTGACAACTATATCATCTTGCGCGTTAGGATCTGAGGTATCTACACCCAATTGGTTAGCCCCCTCAATTAAACGTACATTTGCCTCACCAAGGGTGTTATCTTGGCCGCTGTATCTTGCTCTCCAATCAAACTGGTAGGCATACAACTCAACAATCATGGGGTCATCTTCTTCACTGACATTCATAATGTCTGTCCAGGTAAATAAACCATAGATTATCAAACCTGCTAAAACAATTACAGGAATTACCGTCCAGATAAATTCTAACTTATCATTGTCTGCAAAATATAAAGCACGCTTGTTTTTATTTCCTCTGTATTTAAAAGCGTAATAGCTTAGCAACCAAAGTGTGATAAACCCAACAAAGAAAATAATTACCATTGTGATTAACCATAAATCATCAATTCCTTGTCCATGTTCTGAAGCGGCTTTTGGTAATAAAACCTCTCCCCATTTCCAGAATGAAACAATCAAAATAGCATAGGTAACAAACACAAACATTAGCATCAACCATCCGTTAACGTTGTTGTCCTTATCTGAAGCAATCTCAGAAGATTCACCCAGCTGTTCCGGTGTTTTTGACATTCCAAAAATCTTTGCCATCTGCAGCACAGTGATTCCCAAGAGAATGATTACTAGTACAATTAAAAATGCGGTCATCGTTATTTGTCTTCTAAATAATTAATAATGATAATTTTTACTTTCTTTCATAAATGGATTGTTTTTCAACAACAGTGGCGCTTTTGTTAATGCTGTAAAGACAACAAAAATAAAAAGACCAAGGAAGAATAATACAGATCCTATCTCAGGAATCCCTATAAACCAACTTTCTCCAACTGTTCCAGGCATAACCATCACAAATATATCTATGTAATGCCCCACTAGTATTACAATTCCTGTCAAGACTACAAACCAATTCACACGCTTGTAATCACTGTTCATTAACAGTAATAGTGGGAATATAAAGTTCATCGCCAACATGCCAAAAAACGGCAAATTAAAGTCTTCTATACGTGTCATAAAGTAGGTGACCTCCTCTGGTATGTTTGCATACCAAATTAACATAAACTGAGAAAACCATAGGTAGGTCCAGAAAATACTAAACCCAAACATAAACTTGGCCAAATCGTGGATGTGACTGTCGTTGACTATCTCAAGGTATCCTTGAGATTTTAAGAATATGGTAATCAAGGCGATTGTTGTGATGGCACAAACCATCATCCCTGCAAGAACGTACCAACCAAATAAAGTTGAAAACCAGTGTGGATCAAAACTCATGATCCAATCCCAAGACATCATAGACTCAGTGTATAAAAAGAACACTAAAAATCCAGCTGAAATTCTAAAAGTCTTTTTAAAGTTACTGTAATCATTTGCTTTTGCTAGGTCTCCTGCACGAGAAAACTTTACGGCAAAATGACGGTAGGTCATCCAACCTCCTAAAAATATAGCAGCTCTTATAAGCATCCATGTGCCGTTAAGCCATCCAGATTTACCTTTAATTAAAGCATCATGAGCAACAACCTCTGGATCTGCCCACACAAATATGTGATTGATATGAAATCCTGACAATGCTAATAAAACAAACATAATGATTCCTCCTGGCACCAGATAGGCGGTGATGGCTTCCATTACTCTAAAAAGAACTGGAGACCAACCAGCCTGTGCAGCAAAATTTACGGCATAAAAAGCCAAGGCTCCAAGTGCAATCATAAAGAAAAAGAAGCAGGCAACATACAAAGCAGACCAGGGTCTGTTTTGTAATTGATGTAAGGTATGTTCTAAATGTTGTTCATGTGCTGCAGCGGTAGTTTGGTGAGCCGTGTTTGCATGATCTTGGTGACTCTCTTGAGAAGGCGTACTGTGATCATCACCATGTGCTGCCATCATTTCTTTTACCTCTGCAGTAGATCCTGGAGCAGACAAAAATCCTGCACCAATACCAACAGCACCGAGCACCATCAATATGACAGCAAATAATTTAAGTTTATTAGGTAGCGTATAATTCATATCTAAGCTATTCTATTGTTCTTTTTGTTAGTGTGTTTGTTCGTTGTGAGTTTTTACCCCAACAGACTCCTGTTCAGCCTCTGGTACTAAAAGCGCAGTTCCTTCTAATGTTGCTTTTAAGTTCATAACGTGCTGGGTAATTTGCCAACGCTCTAACTCATTTGTTTGGGATGCATAAGATCCCATAGAATTTAATCCATACATCTGTACATGATAGACACCACCTTGGGTAATCAACCTTCCAGGTGCAGCATAACTAGGAATTCCTAATATTTTTTCACGCTGCATCAAAATACCATTTCCATCTCCTTTGTCTCCATGACAAACAGCACAGTATATGGTATATAATTCTTTCCCTGCATCCAAGTTTTTTTGAGTGACCTTTAAAGGGTTTTTCAAGTCTTTTTTGGCAGCGTCTGATCCTTTTGTAGTGTTTGGATACTCATAAGGAGCATACCCTCTTGGTACTGTACCTGAAACTGGTAACAGGGCTTCTTGCTGATTTGGAAAAACCTCGTATTCACCATACGTTTCATATCCTACTGGCTCATACATATTTGGCATATACTGGATGCTAGGCTTTGTATCACCTGCACAAGAAGTCAATGCTATCAATGCTATTAAAGCAACACTTATATGGAGTATTTTTTTCATATTAATGATCGTCATCAGATTCTACTATACTAATTTCAATAGCTCCTGTGTCTTGCAAGAACTTTGACATTTTATCTATATCATGATGTGAAGCATCAACAGCCATTAAAAAATGATCGTCTGTTGTTCTTACATCAGGATTTTCTGCCTTTTTGAATGGCCATAATTTACTTCTCATATAAAAAGTAATTACCATTAAATGGGCAGCAAAAAACACAGTCAACTCAAACATAATGGGTACAAAGGCAGGCATGTTTTCGATATAACTAAAACTTGGTTTACCACCAATATCCTGAGGCCAATCTTCAATCATAATGAAATTCATCATTGCAATAGCTACACAAAACCCTACAACACCATACATAAAAGCCGTGATGGCAATACGTGTAGGTTCAAGACCCATTACTTTATCCAGCCCATGGACGGGAAAAGGGGTGTAGACTTCATCAATATGATAGTGAGCTGCACGTGTTTGTTTCACCGCGTGCATCAGAATATCATCATCGTTATAAATTGCATGTATCACTTTGGAAGCCATACTAGTTGTTTTTAAGTTTAGAGGCTTGTGCTGCCCAGCCATCGCGTTTTGCTCTTCCGGGTAACTCGCCTAATATTTCGTCAAATAAATCGTACTCTGTATTGGTCATTTTAGCTATCTGCTGAAAGGTAAATAATCCCATAGCATTTAATTTCTTCTCCAATACTGGACCAACACCTGTAATTTTTTTCAGATCATCGGGAGTTTGAGTGGCAGCATCAAAAGCTCCAAGAGTGCCCAAAAGGATGTTTAGTTTACCCTGATCGTAACTGCCTTTTTTTGTTTTTACGGGAGCAGCAACCTCATAGTGCTTTACATCATCTCCATGAGCGGCACGTAAGGATTTGAATTTTGAACCAGAACTCTTTAAGATAGACTTTACCTCTGCCTGAGCAATCACAGGGAAGGTTCTAGCGTATAGTAAAAACAATACAAAGAAAAATCCAATGGTTCCTATAAAAATACCAATATCAACAAATGTTGGTGAGAACATAGTCCAAGAAGATGGTAAATAATCTCGATGTAATGAAGTAACAATAATTACAAAACGCTCAAACCACATTCCTATGTTTACCACAATAGAGATAAAGAAAGAGAACATGATACTTGTACGTAATTTTTTAAACCACATGAACTGCGGAGAGAATACATTACAAGTCATCATAGCCCAGTATGCCCACCAGTAAGGACCCGTTGCTCTGTTTAAGAAAGCATACTGTTCGTACTCTACTCCAGAATACCATGCAATAAAAAGCTCTGTGATGTATGCCACACCAACAATAGAACCTGTTAGCATGATCACGATATTCATCAGCTCAATATGTTGGATGGTTATGTAGTTCTCTAATTTTGATACTTTTCTCATTATAATCAAAAGTGTATTCACCATTGCAAAACCTGAGAAAATTGCTCCAGCTACAAAATAAGGAGGGAAAATAGTGGTATGCCATCCTGGTATGACTGAAGTAGCAAAATCAAAAGATACTATCGTGTGTACAGAAAGTACAAGTGGTGTAGCCAAACCTGCCAATACCAAAGAAACCTCTTCAAAGCGTTGCCAATCTTTTGCACGTCCACTCCAACCAAAAGACAAAATACTGTAAATCTTTTTTGTGAAAGGAGTTATTGCTCTATCACGAATCATTGCAAAATCTGGCAACAATCCTGTCCACCAGAAAACAAGTGATACAGAAAGGTAGGTAGAAATTGCAAATACATCCCACAATAGTGGAGAATTAAAGTTGACCCACAAAGAGCCAAATTGATTCGGAATTGGTAATACCCAGTAGGCAAGCCAAGGACGTCCCATGTGTATAATTGGAAACAACCCTGCCTGAATTACAGAGAAGATTGTCATCGCCTCTGCAGAGCGGTTGATGGCCATTCTCCATTTTTGACGGAAAAGCAGAAGTACCGCAGAAATCAAAGTTCCTGCATGACCAATTCCTACCCACCATACAAAGTTAGTAATATCCCAAGCCCAACCTACGGTCTTGTTCAATCCCCATACTCCAATTCCGGTAGATACGGTGTAGATAATACAACCTAATCCCCATCCAAATGCAACAAGAGCAATAGTGAATACAATCCACCACGATTTGTTGGCTTTACCTTCAACAGGAGCAGCTACATCGATGGTAACATCGTGGTAGTCCTTGTCTCCTATAACTAAGGGTCTTCTAATAGGTGCTTCGTAATGCGACGCCATATTTTATATACTATTTCTTAGTTAGTTACGCTTTTTTTGAATTTCTCACTTTTGTTTGATAGAATACATTAGGCTGTGTTCCAACGGCTTCTAGTAAGTGATACATTCTTTTATTTTTTTTCTCTTTATAAACTTCACTATCATGATCATTGATATCTCCAAAGACCATAGCTCCTTTATCACATGCCGAAGAACAAGCTGTTTGGAACTCTGCGTCTTTCACACTACGTCCATCACGTTTGGCCTTTAGAATTGATAATTGTGTTTTTTGAATACACATAGAACATTTTTCCATAACCCCTCTTGAGCGAACATTCACATCAGGATTGAGAACCATTCTTCCCAAGTCATTATTCATGTGGTAATCAAACTCATCATTTTCATTGTACAAGAACCAGTTAAAACGGCGTACTTTGTAAGGACAGTTATTTGCGCAGTATCTAGTACCAACACAACGGTTATAGGCCATATGGTTTTGGCCTTGTCTACTATGTGAGCTTGCCGCTACAGGACAAACAGTCTCACATGGAGCATGATTACAGTGTTGGCACATCACCGGCTGAAATGCTACTTGTGGGTTTGCAGATGGATCTTCCAGCTCTGCAAATTGAGACAGTGACTCCCCTAGGCCAGACATGTTTGTTTTCTTTGATGTATCTTCATCAAAACTATCTTCTGATGAGTAATATCTATCAATGCGCAACCAGTGCATGTCACGACTCTTACGCATTTCTTGCTTACCTACAACTGGAACATTGTTTTCTGCATGACATGCAATTACACAAGCGCCACAACCAGTACATGCATTTAAATCTATAGATAAATTAAAATGATGTCCAATAGAGCGGTCAAAAGAAGTCCATAAATCTGCCTCTGGAGAGGTTACAGGAATCTCCTGGTGATCTCTAGAAACTTTTGGTATTGGATTCCATGAATACTCTCCTTCATGGTTTGCTTTGGTAGTATTAAATATTTCTAATGTTGTTTCACGTATAATGTCTCTACCCATCATGGTATTGTGCAACTGCACACAAGCAAATTCATGCATTCCAGATGCTTTCTCTACAGTAACACGTTGCACAGATGAGAAATCGTTATAGAGTGCATAGGCATTTACCCCTGTTTGCATTTCTTGTTGGATAGCGGCTGTTTTTCCATAACCAAGTGCCAAACCAACAGAACCTTCTGCCTGTCCTGGTTGTATTAAAACTGGTAGGTTTTCAAGCGCAACTCCATTCATGTTTATATTGACATAACTTCCGTTTAAACCACCATTGGCAACATTTTCATTGATAAGACCCATGCTAGCTGCATCTGCCTTTGAAACTGTTAAGTAGTTGTCCCAAGTGGCTCTGGTAATAGGATCTGGCATTTCTTGTAGCCAAGGGTTATTTGCCTGTTGCCCATCACCTAAACTTGTTTTTGTATATAATGTAAGTTCTAAATCACCTTGTTTTTTGGTCGCTTCTAGACTTGAGTTAGACTCTTTAGGGTCAACAGAGGTCATCTTCGTAGAGAGCGCTTCATTTAACACATTCGCAGAGGAAGTAACAACACCTGCCTCTAGTGCTTTGTTCCACGAGCGTCCTGCCAAAACTCCAGACCAAGTGTCTTTGATGTAATCATTATATGGGGTATTGTTACCTGTCCATACCAACAAACAGTCTTGAAACTGTCTTGTGTTAAATAATGGACGAATGGTAGGTTGCATTAGACTAAAAGAACCTTTTTTAATTTGGGCATCACCCCAAGATTCCAAATAATGAGGGGTTGCAGCAACCATCTGTGCTAGAGATGCCGTAGCGTCTTTCTTGATAGAAAAAGCCAGAGACATTTCTAATTTTTGATAAGCTGCAGCAAATTGCTCATTGTTTGGCAATGAGTATACAGGATCTACCCCAACAGTAATTAATCCTTTTACCGTACCGTTTATAACCCCCTGCACCAAGTTAACAACTTCAGAGGCGCTACCTTGCCTTGTCATTTTTGGAGAAACAGCATCCATAACAATGCTATTTGCATTTGCCTCAAGAGCCATTTTTTGAGCTGCTACACTTGGTAGGCCTGTGACAATAACCCCTTTGTTCCCTGCGGCTGCCAAATCGGCTTTTGCACTTGCAATTGCCCTTGCAATACTCTTTGGTAAACCAGAGGTAGAACCACCGGTTAAGGCTTTTAAAATTTGTAATTGTTGAGATGGAGTTGCAGGTACACGAGTATCTGCATTTGCACCCGTTAATGTCATGTTTGCTTCAAACTGAATATGACGAGACATCTTACCATTTGTAGGCACATGTCCTTTTGTATAACTAGCATCGTAGCCTCCGCCTTGCCAATCTCCTAAGAAGTCTGCACCTACAGACACAATCACCTCTGCCTTGCTAAAGTCATAATCTGCCATTGCTCTTGAGCCATAAACCAATTGAAAAGCATCTAAGGCTTCAGAGCAAGAGACCGTGTCATACACAACATGACGTACATTTGGAAACTTACGGGTAAATTCTTTGATTAGTTTTGAGGTTGATGGGCTGGCAAATGTTTGAGTCAACAAAACAACATCTTTGCCTTGCATCTGGTTTAGTTTTCCTGCAACAGCTACATCAAAATCTGTCCAAGTAACATCCTTACCAGCTAGCTGTGGTGCTTTTAGCCTTTTGGTGTCATACAATGACAATACAGAAGCATGTACTCTTGCATTTACACTACCACTGTGATTGGGTAATTCATTTCGCTCTATTTTAATTGGGCGACCCTCTCGAGTTTTGACTAGCACATTTGCAAAATCAAAACCATCAGCTATAGTACTTGCATAATAATTTGCTACACCGGGAACAATTTCATCTGGTGCTACCACGTAAGGGATAGATTTGATAACGGGTCCTTCACAGGCAGCTAGTGATGCTGCGGCGGTGGTAAAACCAACGTACTTTAAGAAATCACGACGCGTGGTTGATGAAGCCTCTAAAGCTTCTTTATCACCCAAAAACTCATCTGTTGGTATATCAGTAACAAATTCATTTTGCTGCAACGCCTCTACAATAGTGCTGTTTTTATCTAGCTCCTCAACACTTTTCCAGTATTTCTTGTTTGATGCCATATTATATAATTTCGATGTGCGAACTACGTTTCTTGTTCTGAAATACTAAACTTCGACTTTGAGTTGTTTTTCGCTTTTAAAATTTTTAATTTATTAGTAGTGAGTTAGTAGTGACATTTACCACATTCTAGCCCACCCATTTGTGCAGCTGTTAACTGCTCTACTCCATATTTTTTCGATAATTCTTCATGAATTTTGCTGTAGTAATCATTGTCTTTAATCTTGACATTGGTTTCACGGTGACAATCAATACACCAGCCCATAGTTAAGGGTGAATATTGATACATGATCTCCATCTCCTCAACCGGACCATGACATTTCTGACAATCTACCCCAGCAACTGTAACGTGTTGTGAGTGATTGAAATATGCAAAATCTGGAAGGTTGTGAATTCGAACCCATTTTACTGGCTCTGTCTCACCTGTATATTTTTGGTTGTCTTCGTCCCAACCCACTGCTTTATATAGTTTTTGAATTTCTTTGTTGTAATCTACACCATACTCGGCAAGGCCTTCTGCTTGTACACTTTCTGCAACCTCTCCAATGCTCTTATGACAATTCATACAAACATTTAATGAAGGAATACCAGAGTGTTTACTTTTTCTTGCAGATGAGTGACAGTAATTACAATCTATCTCATTAGAACCTGCATGAATCCTGTGAGAGTAATGGATTGGCTGAACTGGAGCATATCCTTGATCTATGCCAATACTCATTAGGCCGCCGTATATAAAATAGGCAGAACCTAACAGAAGAATAACTGCAGAAACTAAGAGTAAAAACTGATTTTCAATAAATGCTTTCCAGATAGGTTTTCTGTGCTCTTTAACTGGGAGAGCAACACCATTGGCAACAGCAAATTTGTTTAGGGTTTTTATTACTAGGTACAAAATGGTGACCAACAATAAAAATACTAGAGTAAGAATTCCAAGTATGATATTGTTTGAAACGCCACTGCCAGATCCTGCAACTGCAGCACCGGGAGCAGCTACTGGAGCAACTGGAACTTTTTTCTCTGTGTAGGTGTAAGCTATGATGTTGTCAATATCTGTGTTGCTTAAACCCGGAAAAACATTCATCACAGATTTATTGTACTCTTCAAAAATAGCATTGGCACGAGCATCACCAGAGGCAATTAGTGCACCACTGTTTTTGATCCAACTGTACAACCACTCTTTCTCATACTTGTCTCCAACACCATACAATGCAGGACCCGTTGCCTTTTTGTAAAGTTTGTGACAAGCTGCACAATTTGCTTTGAATAATTTTTCGCCCAAGGCAGCATCACCACCATTGGTGGAAACTGCGGCAGTATCGTCTGTGGGAGTAGCTTGAGCTAATAGATTTGTAGATAACAATAACGCGAGGGCTAAGGTTACTACTGACAAAATTGAGGAAAGTCTTTTTAAATTCACCTTTTGCATACTAATGTTAATTTTCGTCAATAGTTTGGCACGTAATTGGTTGGTAATTTAACTTGAATTTCAAGCCCATTACACCGCCATAAATAACAGTGCAAAAATACTACATAAAGACCATATTTAAAATCTAATTATTTTGTATCATCTTAATTTATAATTGTTCTAAATAGTAAATTTAGACCTCAACAAAAAAAACTCTTGTACATTTGTAATACCAAGCATATTCTATGAAAAAACGCGGCACATTTAACCTATTTACTCTCAGCATTTTACTTGTTTTTTTAACACAAATCTCATTAGCACAACCTGGTGTTGTAACCATAAATGCAGATACGCAAATAAATGATTTGCTTCTCATAAAAAAGAATTTAGAAAGCGAAAATAAAATGGATGGAGGCTTCACTATTCAATTATTTTATGGAAACAGTGAAATGGCAAATGCCACCTTAAAAAAATATAAAAATGCCTATGGAAATTGGCCTGCATCAATAGAGTACGAAACACCAAATTATAAAGTGTGGGTAGGCAATTTTGCTACAAGAATTCAGGCAGACAGGGTATTAATTGAGATAAAGAGAGGTTTCTCTGGAGCTTTTGTACTCAAAAAAAAGTAACACTCAACACAAAAAAGAGCACTACTAGCGCTCTTTTTTAATCAGATCGTGTTTGATAAATGCGATTATTTTAATTTCTTTTTTACGGCTACCTCATGGAAACTTTCTATAACATCACCTTGTTTGATGTCATTGTAGTTCTTTATTTGCATACCACAATCATATCCTTTTGCAACTTCTTTAGCATCGTCTTTAAATCGCTTTAAACTCTCTAATTCGCCGGTGTAAATTACGACACCCTCACGAATCAAACGGATTCCAGCGTTGCGAATAATCTTTCCTGTAATTACCATACAACCTGCAATAGTACCTACTTTAGAAATCTTAAAGGTTTCGCGTATTTCTGCAGTTCCTGTGATCTCCTCTTTCATCTCTGGAGACAACATGCCTTCCATAGCGTCTTTAAGATCATTAATTGCTGCATAGATAATGCTATACGTACGGATATCTATTTCTTCTTTATCTGCAATTTGCCTTGCGTTACCCATTGGCCTTACGTTAAACCCAATAATAATAGCATCTGAGGCAGATGCTAATAACACATCACTCTCTGTTATTGGACCCACTGCTTTGTGTATGATATTTACTTGTATCTCTTCTGTAGATAGCTTTTGTAAACTATCTGTTAATGCCTCTACAGAGCCATCAACATCCCCTTTTAAGATGATATTAAGTTCTTTAAAGTCTCCAAGAGCGATACGGCGTCCAATCTCATCTAAAGTGATATGGCGTTGTGTTCGAACAGATTGCTCTCGCTGTAATTGCGTACGACGACTTGCAATATCTTTTGCTTCGCGCTCGTCTTGAAACACATTAAACTTGTCACCAGCTTGAGGTGCTCCTGTTAAACCTAGAATAGAAACAGGTGTAGAAGGTCCTGCTTTATGTACTTTCTTACCTCTCTCGTCATGCATGGCTTTTACCTTACCACTGTGTTGACCCGCTAGCACATAATCTCCAATTTTAAGGGTTCCTCCCTGCACTAAAATTGTAGAAACATATCCTCGTCCTTTATCTAGGAAGGCCTCTACTATGGTTCCGTTTGCTGCTTTGTCTGGATTGGCTTTAAGCTCTAGAAGTTCGGCCTCTAAAAGAACTTTTTCAAGTAATTCTGGTATACCAGCTCCCGTTTTTGCTGAGATATCGTGAGATTGTATCTTACCACCCCAATCTTCTACAAGAAGATTCATCTGTGCTAGTTGTTCCTTGATTTTTTCTGGGTTAGCGTCTGGCTTATCTATTTTATTAATAGCAAAAACAATCGGAACTCCTGCCGCTTGTGCATGACTAATTGCCTCCTTTGTTTGTGGCATAATAGCATCATCTGCTGCCACTACAATAATGGCTAAATCAGTTACTTGGGTACCCCTTGCACGCATGGCAGTAAAGGCCTCGTGGCCGGGAGTGTCTAAAAATGCAATTTTTTGACCATCTTGCAATTCAACACCATAGGCACCAATGTGCTGGGTGATTCCTCCAGACTCCCCTGCAATCACATTCTCTTGTCGGATGTAATCAAGTAAGGATGTCTTACCATGATCTACATGTCCCATCACAGTTACAATGGGTGCTCTTGATTGCAAATCTTCTGGAGTATCTTCAATCTCTTGTATAGACTCCTCAATATCTGCAGTGATAAATTCTACTTCATATCCAAACTCTTCTGCAACAATAGATATGGTTTCTGCATCCAAACGTTGGTTCATTGTGACCATCATCCCAAGAGACATGCAAGCAGATATAATACCAGTAACAGGAGTGTCCATCATAGTGGCAACTTCACTAGCAGTAACAAATTCAGTCACTTTTAATACCTTGTTATCTATTTCTTGTTGAGCTAATTCATCTTCAGTCTTTTGACGATGAATATCACGTTTTTCTCTTCTGTACTTAACTCCTTTACCCTTAGAAGATTTTCCTTTAAGCTTCTCTAGGGTTTCCCGTACTTGTTTTTGGATTTCTTCTTCGGTAGGCTCTACTTTTGGAACATTGGTTCTTTGGTTTGCTCTTCTTACTGGACCTCTTTTCTCTCTTGTGTTTGATGGAGAGTTCCCCTTTGGAGCTTCTTTTGTGATGCGACGTCTTCGTCCTTTTTTGTCACCTGTCCCTGCTGGGGTAGGTTTCTTCTTTTCTGGTTTTTTAAATTGAGTTAAATCAATTTTTTGTCCAGTAAAGTTTGGGCCATTTAGTTTTTTGTATTGCGTAGCAACCTGCTCTTGAGAGTCAGAAGGTGTTGTTTGATCGTCTTTTGTGGCTGTTGGTTTATTTTCGGTCTGAGTCTTTACTGACTCCTTATCAGGGGTAGATGCGGGTTTTTTAGATGCTGCAGCAGCGGTTTGTTCCTCTGTGGAAGCAGTATCTTGTTTGTCATCAGCGATTTGTGGAGCTACACTTTCTTTTTGTTTTGAATTTACATTCCCCTTGTCATCAAGATCAACCTTACCCACTTTTTTTGGGCCTTTGAGGGTGGCTTTTGCCTCAATAACTTTTTGAGCAGCAGCTTTCTCTGCAGTCAGCGCTTCAGCAGCGATTTTTGCGGCAGCATCTGCCTGAGCTTTTAACCTCTCTTGCTCCTCTCTCTCACGTTCGCGATCGTTAAAAAGCTCTTCTTTCTCTTTACGTTTCTCTTCCCCGACTTCTTTGGATTCTACTTTTTTCTCTTTGTCCTTTGCAAATCCCTCTGATAAGAGTCTGTATTCTGTGTCAGAAATTTTTGTAGTAGGACGTGCCTCTATTTCTATGCTTTTAGATTTTAAATAATCTACAGCACGGTCTAGAGAAATGTTAAACTCCTTAAGTACCTTATTGAGTCGTATCGATTTTACTTCAGCCATAAAAATGCTTGTCTGTTCTTTTTAACTAATTTCAATCTTGATGATAAAAATACTATTATGTATTCTACTCGGCAAATTCTTCTTTCAATATATTGATCACCTCCTGAATGGTTTCCTCCTCAAGGTCGGTGCGTTTTACAAGATCATTAAAATCATAATCCAGTACACTTTTTGCGGTATCAAGACCTATTTTGTAAAATTCTGAAATGATCCACTCTTCTATTTCATCACTAAATTCACTTAGTTCTACATCTTCCTCTGCTCCTTCGCGCAATACATCAATTTCATACCCTGTTAATTGGCCTGCAAGTCTTATGTTGTGTCCTCCACGACCAATAGCCTTACTTACCTCCTCAGGACGTAAAATTACCTCAGCTCGCTTGGTTTCTTCATTAATCTTAATAGAAGTAACTTTTGCAGGGCTCAAGGCACGTGTGATAAATAAATTTAAATTAGCGGTAAAATTAATTACATCAATATTCTCGTTGCCTAATTCACGAACAATCCCGTGGATCCTAGAACCTTTCATACCTACACAGGCACCGACAGGATCAATGCGATCATCATAGCTCTCTACGGCCACTTTCGCTTTTTCTCCTGGGATTCGTACCACTTTCTTTACAGTAATTAAACCATCAAAAACCTCTGGAATCTCTTGTTCGAATAACTTCTCTAGAAAAATAGGGTTCGCACGTGACATGATAATGGCAGGTTTGTTTCCTTTTAATTCAACACTTTCAATTATTCCGCGAACATTATCTCCTTTTCTGAAAAAATCTGAAGGAATTTGCTTGTCTTTTGGCAAGATAATCTCATTTCCTTCATCATCCAATAATATTATTGCTCTGTGGCGTATGTGATGTACCTCAGCGGTATAAATATCACCTTCAAGATCTTTAAATTGTTTGTAAATGATGGTATTATCATGCTCGTGAATTTTTGAAATCAAGTTTTGTCTTAATGCCAAGATAGAACGGCGTCCCAACTGCATTAACTTTACCTCTTCAGATACATCCTCGCCAACCTCAAAATCATCCTCGATTTTTCTGGCCTCTGTTAATGAAATTTCTTCATTGGGATCCATCACGTCTTGATCTGCAACCACTACACGGTTTCTCCAAATCTCTAAATCTCCTTTGTCTGGATTTACAATGATATCAAAATTATCATCACTTCCATATTTTTTCTTTAGAGCATTTCTAAAGACATCTTCAAGTATCGCCATCAGGGTTACTCTATCAATCTGTTTATCGTCTTTAAATTCTGAAAACGAATCAATTAACGCTAAATTTTCCATATCATTTTAATTAAATGTTACCATAACTTTTGCTTCTGTAATATCTGTATAAGGAAGTACCGCTTGTTTTTGAACAGTAATCTTTCCTTTTCCAACAGGTTTTGGCTCCCGAGCTTTCCACTCTAGAGTCACCTGAGTATCTGTTGTATGAGTTATCTTACCTTCTATGGTTTGGCCCTGAGTTGTTTTTAACTTCAAGTTTCTACCTAGATTTTTCTTGTACTGCCTCGGCATACTAAGGGGTCTAGAAATACCCGCGGAGAGAACATCCAAAGAGAAATCTTCTTCTTCTCTATCTAAATTATGTTCTATAGCCCTACTTATTGCAATACAATCTTCTACTCTTACCCCTTTATCACCATCTATAATAACAGCAATTTTATTATCTGCAGCAATTTCCATATCAATTAAGAACAAATCAGGGTGTTCTTTTAAAGCTTCATGGAGTAAACGGGTTACTTTTTCTTTCATTAAAATTTGGTTATAAAAAGAGGGGACTAGCTGTCCCCTCCTTTTTTCATCATAATTTCTGTGCAAATATAGAACTTTATTTGATATTAAAAAACCTTAGTGGCGCACATTATTTTTTTGTATCTTCCTGTGAGATTTTCTCATTAATTTTAACACACAGCCTATGAAACGTATCCTTGTTCCAACAGATTTTTCATCACAAGCAGAAAATGCATTAAAAGTAGCTGTAGAGATTGCAACCAAGCACAACAGTGAAATTTATCTTCTACACTCACTAGATATGCCATCTCAAATTCGTGGTGTGCAAAACAATGCAAGCATGCCAGAATCACTGTACTTTATAAAGCTAGCAGAAAAAAGCTTTGAAACTTTGCTACAAAAAGACTATCTGGGTCCAATTGAGATACATGAAGCCATTGGACATGATGAAATATACAGCGACATCAATAGAACCGTTGAAGAAAAAAATATTGACCTTATTGTTATGGGGTCTCATGGGGCTAGCGGTTTTAAAGAACTTTTTATAGGTAGTAACACAGAAAAAGTGGTGAGAAGTGCCAACATTCCTGTTTTGGTAATTAAAAACGAGCATACAGATTTTAACATCCAAGACTTTGTATTTGCCACTGACTTTGGAGAAGAGAGCCGCGAGTGTTTCACTCAAGCGCAAAAATTTGCAGAAGCCATGGAGGCACAAATGCACTTACTGTATGTTAATACCCCTGCAGGTTTTAAAACCACAGAGGAGGCCACCAAACTTATGCAAGGTTTTATTAAAGATTCAAAAGATGAGAACCCCACCATTAACATACACAACGCATACTCTGTTGAGGATGGCATTTTGCAGTTTGCAAAAATGAAAGGTGCCAAGCTTATTGGCACGAGTACTCATGGACGTAGGGGGCTTTCTCACTTTTTTAATGGCAGCATAAGCGAAGATCTTGTTAACCATGCTAATATGCCTGTTATTACCTTCAGGATTCAATAAAAAAACCATACAATACCAAACCAATGAAGTAGCCTTAAAATTGCTTAGGGCATAAAAAAATCCCAGATAGAAGTTCTATCTGGGATTTTTTAAAATGGAATTGTATCCTTCTTAATTGTTGTGCAAAGTAACTGTACCATAGGTACCAATATCCACTTTTGGAACACTAGCGTTATAGGTTGTGTTAATTACATCAATTATAGTGTTTGCAGTAAAGGCATATCCTCTTGGTGATGGATGTACTCCATCTAAAGAAAAGGCGCCACCTGTAACATAGGTTGATGTTAAAACTCCTCCATTATAAAAGGCTCCATTTGCAGCAACATCTGCCAAGGCAGATTTCATATCTCCATATCCAAGCTCATTAGCAGCTGCCAATCCTTCTATAATAGCGTTATATGCTGCTCCAGCGGCAGCAACACGACCTTGCTCAGTTGATGATAATACCAAAGAGTTAGGAAGTGGTAACGTCACGCCTAGAATATTTAGTGGATTTGATGGATCTGGTGTAGTTCCCAGCACAGAAGATGCTGTTAACACCACAAGATCATCACTTTTAACCTGACGTAATTGCCCTAAAAGCGCTGCTGTTTCTGAATCTAAACCAGCACCTATTAAAATAGCTGTTACATCTGTTAAATCATTATCTGTCATGATAGGGTAGTTAATACCTTCAACAAAATTAATTGCACGAATAGCAGCTTCTTCTGCAGAAATAAATCCACCTGCTACTAGTTGTCCTAATGCACCATTATAAAGAGCAAACCCACCATTTACCTGAGCTGCTGTTGCAGCATCTAAAGGTATAGATTGTGGTGGTACAGTTGTAAAGTAAGGAATAGATGTTACATCTGGTATGTTCAATAAAACACCTTTTGCACCACCAGCTACAAGTGCATCTACTTGAGCACTGTATGCCGCTGCAAATACATTAGGATCTGTAATATCAAAACCACCGTAAGTAGTTGGATCAAAATTTCCTGTTTGATCTACACCAGATCCACCAGAGGTTGCATATGATAAGATGTCATTGTTTCCTATCCATAAACTAAAGAAAGTTGGATTCAGTGAAGCTGCATCTGCAAGAACTGTTGAAGACTCGCTAGTTGCAAATCTCGCATACCAAGGGTTTGCAGTTCCGTTAGCAACACCAGCAACAGATCCATAACCTGGTGTTACAAGATGGAAGCTTTTTGCTCCCGGTACTCCCATATTATTGAAAGGCCCTGTCTCACTTGTTGTTACATCTGTAGTGGGTGTTCCAGCAAGAGGTGCAGGGAAAGGATTACCATTCTCATCTGCAGATAGAACCAGTCTATTGCCAAGAATTTGCTGACCTCCTAGCAATAAACCTCCCAAATTATCAGAGGTAAGTGGCTGGGTGAAATCTCCACCGCCAACAAAACTAAATTGCTCAGCCATAATGTTTGGATACGAGTCATTTTGTCCAGACCTGAATAACGCACCATCTGCATATCCTGCTGTTAAAGAGTTTCCGAGGGCTACATAGGTTGAGAAATCTGCATCTCCAGCATCGTAAAAACCTTCATCGGTCACTGCATTTTCAAATTCTGGCTCACAACTTACCAATCCAATAGCAAGCAAACCAATCATAAATTTTATAGTATTTTTCATCTTAATTAGATTTTTTTAGATTAAAGTTTGTACGTGATACCTATACCTGGTACAAATACACTTGATTTATACGTTCCTCCAAAACTTGAGTACTGATTAATTAAATTAGCAGGTCCTCCAGATCCTTCAACGAAGTAATCATAAGATGCATCTACTTGATCAAATTGTAAATACAAGAATGAGGCATCGATTTCTAGAGTATTTCCTACCTTAAATGTTAAACCAGCAGTGTACCCGTTGCTATCGTTACGAGGCGTCTCTGGAGCAAAATATCCTGATTGCACAGGAGATTCATCAAAGTAATATCCACCTCTTAAGGTGAAAGATTCAGATGCTTGGTATTGTACCCCAAATCGGTAAGTAGAGGCATCTTTGTAATTTCTTAGTAGTTCTGTGTCGGTAATTAATTCATCTGCAAAATCAACAGATAAAGATTCGTAAGCACTCCAATAGGTCATGTTGTAATCAAAAGCAAACAAAAAGTCTTTGTGCTTGTATGATAGTCCCATTGTAAGTTCTGCAGGAAGTGGTAAATCTGCATTAAACGTGGTATCTGAAAATGGCGTAAGCGGTGAATTTGGAATGTTTTCGAAAGTAGCTTCACCATCTTCTGCACTTAGGATTATCTCTGAACGGTAATTTGCACCGACAGTCAAATTCTCTGAAGCTTTTAACATAGCACTAGCAGTCCAACCCCAGTTTGTGATTCCTGTTTGATCTAGTGTTACCTCAGATCTATTACCATCAAGGTCAGCTAAGGTTCTGTTAAGATTTTTATTGAAATTCACAGCTCCCATCGCGTAGATGGGTCCTCCACCAACACTAAACTTATCTGTTATTTTTAAAGACACTGAAGGTTGTACAAAAATAGCTTGTAGGTCAATGTTATTTACAAGGTGAGATCCAGCCCAGTCATCCTCATAGGTAACACCACTCCCGTAAGGAGTGTAAATCCCTAAGCCAAAAGCAAGCCAATCGTTTGCTTGATAAGACACATAGGCATAAAATGGGGTCCCTAGACCGGCCTCTGTCATGGCCATTTCTCCAGTAGCTGCGTTTTGGTAAGAAACATCTGCAAGAACACCATGGGCACCAACAGATACACTTAATTTGTTTTCTAGGTACACTAATCCAGCAGGATTAAAAAATACAAGTTCGCTACTGTTAATTACAGCAACACCTGTATGACCCATTGCCAAGGCTTTGTTTCCTTGAAGACTCACCCTATACCCACCAGCATATGTAACAGCCGTTGCAAGAAATAGCACCGTGAGGAGTAATACTTTTTTCATAATTGTTTACGTTAAGTTAAAGATTAATTTTTATAAATATAGCTTAAATTACACTCAAATTTTACCAATCATGCAATTATTGGGTGTGTACCATACATTTTAATTTGCAATGTTATAAAAAATTCATAACAATTTGATAAAATTGGTCAGGATTTTCTGCATGTAACCAATGACCTGCATTTGAAACAGTCTTGATTTGACTTTTTGGAAAGTGTTTTTGTATTCCAATTTCATCTAAAGGGGTTATGTATTCTGAGTTTTCTCCTCTTATAAATAAGGTTTTCTTTTTAAATATAGCATTGGCAGTGAGGGCTTTACCTACTTGAGCAATTTCTTTGGTGACCACCGGTAAATTTACACGTAGTGCAAGTTTGCTTTTAGCAATACGATAAATGTTTTTTAACAAAAAAATGCGAAGTGTTGCGTCCTTAATATATTTATTAAGTTGTTGATCTGCTTTACTTCTAGAATCAATCACAGAAAAATCTAGCTCATTAAGGCCCCTTAAAACATCTTGATGATGTTCTTTGTAATGCTTTGGCGCAATATCTGCTATGAGTAGTGTTGAAATATTTTCTGGGTAAGTAACAGCAAATTCCATAGCTGTTTTTCCTCCCATAGAATGACCAAGTAAAATTATATTGCTGAGTTTATGATGCTCACAATAGGTTACAATATCTTGTGCCATTGCCTTGTAACTAAATTCAGAATCATGAAAACTTCTTCCGTGGTTACGCTGGTCAATAAGGTGCATTTGATATCCATGAGCGGCAAATTTTTTTCCCAAGCTTTTCCAATTATCACTCATGCCCAAAAAACCATGAAGAATTAAAAAAGGGGTGCCAGTTCCAATAATTTGTGAATGCAATACCATATGTTATTCTAGGTTAGAGAGGTAGGCCTCAATGGTTGGCTGCAATCCTTTATATATAGCCTCAGAGATAAGCGCATGGCCAATACTCACCTCTGCAAGGTGTGATACATTTTTAGCAAAAAAAGAAATGTTCTCTAAGGATAAATCATGACCAGCGTTGACACCCATCTGTAATTGATGTGCAAGTTTTGCGCAGGCATCATAAGGCACTACAGCCTCGAAATTTCCCAGCGCATACTGCTTTGCAAAGGCCTCAGTGTACAATTCTATTCTATCTGCACCAACGCTAGCTGCTCCCTCAATACTCTTTAATACTGGGTCTACAAAAATAGAAGTACGAATACCACTTTTCTTAAATTCTGAAATTACTTCACTTAAAAAATCTTTATGTTGTATGGTGTCCCAACCCGCATTTGAGGTAATGGCATCTATACTATCTGGCACCAGGGTAACCTGAGTTGGTTTTATTTTTAAAACCATATCCATAAATTTTACTATTGGATTTCCCTCTATATTATACTCTTTGGTAACTGCCTGTTTTAAATCATAGGCATCTTGATATTTTATGTGACGCTCATCTGGGCGTGGATGTATGGTTACCCCGTGGGCCCCAAATAACTGAACATCTTTTGCCACCTTTACCACATTGGGGTAATTTCCACCCCGTGCATTGCGCAATGTTGCAATTTTATTAATATTTACACTTAACTTTGTCATCATTATAAATTTGGAACAAAAATACAATGCTTAAGCACAGTTTTGAAACTATATTTTAAGTATTTTGCATAAAAACATTTGCTGTGAACACACAACAATACATCATTAATGACATTACTGCTTTTGAGCTTACCACTAAAGTGAGTGAAGTTCAAAACGCTTTCAACCAACTCACCTACTCGCACATTCCTGTGACCAAGGATGGGGTTTTTGAAGGTTCTATTTCAGAAAATGACATTCACTGCTACAACGCAGAGAAAACCTTAGAAGCCTATCAATATTCTCTAGAGTCATTTCATGTAAAACAACATACCAATTGGTTAGATATACTTGAGGCTTTTGCGCTGAACAATAGCACGATCATGCCTGTACTCTCAGAAAACTACACATATCTGGGCTATTATGAATTAAGTGATATCATGAATTTATTTAATGACACTCCTTTTCTGGGAGAGTCTGGAGGTATTATTGTTGTAGAGAAGAGTACCTCAGATTATTCTTTTTCTGAAATTTGTCAAATTGTAGAGAGTAACGATGCAAAGATTTTAGGAGTGTTTGTGTCAAAAATGGAGAATGAGACGACTCAAATAACGATCAAAGTTGGGCATACAGGCATCAATGCCATAGTCCAAACTTTTAGAAGATACAATTATGACATAGTGTCTAACCATCAAGAAGATCGATTTATTGAGGACCTGAAAAAAAGATCTAAATACCTGGAGAAATACCTTAAGATGTAGTTATGAAAATAGGAATCTACGGTCAGTTTTATCACAAAAATTCTGAAACTCACATACAGGCAATTCTCAATGTTTTGCAAAGCAAAGAAGTTGAAATTGTGGTCGAGAAAAACTTCCTTGCACTTATGAGAGAAAACCAATCCTTTCATACAGACTTATCCAAACTAGCAAGTTTTACAAAACTAGATACAAGCTATGATTTGTTTTTTAGCATTGGAGGAGATGGTACCATTTTAAAGTCTATCACATTTGTGAGAGATCTTGACATTCCAATTGTTGGAATAAACACAGGAAGACTCGGTTTTTTAGCTACCATACAAAAACAAGACATCACCTCTAGTATTACAGAAATACTCGATGGTACTTATTACACCTCTGAGCGTTCTTTGTTGACCATAGAAACCGACCCTATAAACAAGCAAATTTCACCCCTGAACTTTGCTCTCAATGAGGTAGCTGTTAATAGAAAAAACACCACCTCAATGATAAAAGTTGAAACCACTATCAACGCAGAACATCTCACCTCGTATTGGTCTGACGGGTTAATAATATCTACCCCAACAGGATCTACGGGATATTCACTTAGTTGCGGAGGTCCTGTAATAGAACCCAGTAACGAAAGTTTCATACTTACCCCCATCGCACCCCACAATCTAAACGTTAGGCCTTTGGTGGTTCCAGACAATAGTGTGGTTACCCTAACTGTTTCAGGAAGAGAGGATACCCATCTACTGTCTTTAGACTCTAGAATCTTAACCCTTAAAAACGAGACGGTGATTACCATAAAAAAAGCCCCCTTCACCATCAAGTTTGTGCAACCCATCGAAGAAAGTTTTATTAAAACACTTCGAAAAAAATTACTCTGGGGAGAAGACAAAAGAAATTAAGCAATAAAAAACACTAAAAATTGTTTATCAATCTAGACTATAGTTGTTATGATGGGCTAGTGCCAAGTTTATTGTTATATTTGCGAACTTTTTAAGATTTATGAGGTATTTAACAGTTGGTTTTTTTATGGTTTTTTGCATGCAAATAGCAAGCTCACAGACATTCGAGCTGGGTGGTTTTGTTGGCGGTACAAACGTAATTACAGATGTAGGAAATACAAGCTACATAAACCCCAATTCGCTCGCCTTTGGGGGTATTTTTAAGTGGAACAGAAGCCAAAGGCACTCTTTCCGTTTTTCTGCCATTATAGCAAACACACAAGCAGATGATGCAGATAGCAAAGAATCTAGAAGACAACAAAGAGGGTACTCATTTAAAAACAACATCAAAGAGTTTTCTGCGGGATTAGAATATACCTTTTGGGAATTTAATCTAAACACGGGAGCACCTGTTGCAGCTCCATATCTTTATACAGGTATTACCTATTTCCTTAATCAAGCAACTTTTGTTGATGGACAAGGGGGCACAACTCAATACAGTCAAACAGGCGCATTTGCAATCCCTATGGTACTTGGGTATAAAGCAACGCTAAGCACCAAATTAATTGGCGCATTGGAGATTGGAGCCAGATACACATTTACAGACAATATTGATGGCAGCAATCCATCTGGTGGTGATAACCAATTGCTAGATTTAAAATTTGGAAATCAAAATAATAATGATTGGTATGTTTTTACGGGCATTACTTTTTCATTTACTTTTGGTAGAGAACCCTGCTATTGTAATTTTTAAAAAAATGAGTCGTCTCTTGGAACAGATAAACAAAGATACCATCCCTCAGCATTTGGCTATCATCATGGATGGCAATGGCCGATGGGCAAAAGCCAAGGGTATGTTTAGGTCTATGGGGCATGAAAACGGAACAAAAGCAGTTCGTGAAATTACAGAAGCTTGCGTAGAGATTAATGTTCCTTTTTTAACACTTTATGCTTTTTCCACTGAAAATTGGAATCGTCCAAAAATGGAGGTAGAATTATTGATGAAGCTATTGGTCTCATCCCTAAAAAAAGAAATTAAATTACTCAATAAGCATGATATAAAATTAAACGCCATTGGCAACCTTGATGCACTGCCTCCAAAAGCACAAAAAGAACTAACAGATGTTTTAGAAAAAACAAAAAATAACACAAAAATGACCTTGACACTTGCACTAAGTTATGGGTCTAGACAAGAAATTACAAAAACAATTCAAGAGATTAGTCTTAAAGTTAAAAAAGGATTAATTTCGCCTGAAAATATTGATGAAAAACTGATTAACAATCATCTATACACCAAGGACCTACCAGATGTAGATTTGTTAATCCGTACCAGTGGTGAACAACGTATAAGCAACTTTTTACTTTGGCAACTGGCATATGCAGAATTATATTTTACAGATGTACTTTGGCCAGATTATACCAAAAAACATCTTTTTGAGGCAATTTTAAATTATCAAAACAGAGAACGAAGATTTGGAAAGACAAGTGAGCAATTATAAGTGGCGTTATATAGTTAGTAGGTATAGGAGGATCTTTTGTTTTGTAGTCTTAGCAATGCTTTGGTCATCTTCAATACACGCTCAGCAAAAAGAGTTAGACGCTGGTATTAAATACGAAATAAATAACATCACAGTTGCCGGGGCACAGAGCTACAACGATCAAACCGTAATTGCCTTTACAGGACTTAAAAAAGGGGAGCGCATTTTCATTCCTGGTGAACGCCTGAGTGAGGTAACCAAAAAATTATGGGAACAGAATTTATTTAGCGATATCGCCATTTACGTCACAAAAATAGAAGGAGACCTTGCAGATCTTGAAATCTATATAGCAGAACTACCAAAGCTAGACGAAATTACAATTGTTGGAGATGGGATTCGTAAAGCCATGACCAAAGAAATTATAAAAGAAACAGAATTAAAATCTGGCATAAAAATTACCAAAAACCTTATTACTACCACCAAGAATTTTATCCGTGATAAGTTTATTGAAAAAGGATTCTACAATACAGATGTCATCATAACAACCCCTGCAAAATTAGATTCTACAGGTGTTGAAGTGGCAAAAGACATGAAGATTATTATCAACAGAAACAAACGCATTAAAATAACTCCTCTTGTTTTTGAGGGTAATGATAATCTAAAAGATGGAATGCTTAGGCGTTCCATGAAGAATACCAAAAAAAGAAATCCAATTCGTATCTGGAAAATGTCAAAGTTTACAGATACTGGTTATAAAGAGGATAAAGCCTCCATTATACAGACCTATAAAGAGAATGGATATAGAGATGCAAAAATATTAGATGATAGCGTTTATAGTGTAAATGACAGAAGTGTAGGTGTCAAATTAAAAATAGACGAGGGTAAAAAATATTATTTTGGAAACATCAGATTTCTAGGTAATAGCGTTTACACAAACAGTCAATTGAGCCAAACCCTTGGCATAAGAAAAGGAGATGTTTACAATGGAACTCTCATGGCAGAGCGAATCGAAGACAACACAGATCCAGAAGCCTTTGATCTTACAAACAAATACCAAAATAACGGGTATCTTTTCTCAACCATAAGTGCCGTGGAGGTTGCAGTAAGGCAAGATACTATTGATTATGAAATAAGAATTAGAGAAGGCAAGCAGGCTTATTTTGATCACATCACAGTGGTTGGAAATACCAAAACAAACGACCACGTAATCTACAGGGAATTACGCACAAGACCTGGACAAAAATACAGTAAAAAAAATGTCGTTAGAACCATCAGAGAGTTGAGTAACCTTGGCTTTTTTGATCCAGAACAAATTTCACCAAACTTTAAAAACGTGGATCCAAATAACGGAACACTAGACATGGAATACTCTGTAGTTGAAAAAGGAGCAAGCCAGATAGAACTTCAAGGTGGATATGGTGGTGGAGGTTTTGTTGGAACCCTTGGGCTTTCTTTTAATAACTTTTCACTTAGAAATATTTTTAATGCAGAGGCCTATAAACCACTTCCTATGGGTGATGGACAAAGGCTCTCATTAAGAGCACAAGCAAGTACTAACTATCAAACCTATAGCGCATCTATTACAGAGCCATGGTTAGGAGGAAAACGTCCTGTGCAATTTAGTGGTTCATTTTCTCATACGGTGCAATACCGTTTTAATTTTCAAACAAGAGAAGTAGACAGAGACCAACGCTTTTTAATTACAGGTGGATCCCTAGGACTCGCCAAGAGATTGACCTGGCCAGATGATAATTTCACATTCTCTAATGCCGTTAGTTTTCAGCACTATAATTTAAAAAATTACAACACAGGGCTGTTTACATTTGGAGATGGTTTTTCAAACAACCTAGCTTATACTGTTGGTCTTTCAAGAAGTAACGTAGGTAACAATCCAATTTATCCTAAATTTGGTGCAGAATTCAAACTCTCTGCCAAAGTAACCATTCCTTACTCTTTTTTTAATGGAGTAGATTACAGCCAACTTGCTCAAGAGCGAGAAGATTTAGTAGATTTTTTAATAGATAACCAAACAGATGTTGACACCCAAGAGCGTATTTCTGCCATAGATCAGGAGCGTTTTGATTGGCTAGAATATTATAAGATTAAATTTGAAGGTACTTGGTATAATAAAATCACTGGAGATTTGGTGCTTCGTTCTAAAACAGAATTTGGATTCTTAGGATCCTATAACAATGATAGAGGTGTGGTTCCCTTTGAAAGGTTTTTTGTTGGAGGTGATGGCCTTGGTGCTTTTAGTTTGGACGGGAGAGAAGTAGTACAACTTCGTGGGTATCCGAATCAATCTTTATCACCCCAAGATGGAAATAATATTTATAATAAATTTTCGTTAGAAATGAGATATCCAATTACTTTAAAGCAATTGGCATCTATATATGTGTTGACTTTCATTGAGGCAGGGAACTCATACGATGGCTTTAGAGAATATGATCCTTTTGATCTTAAGAGGTCTGCTGGCGCAGGATTACGTATCTTTATGCCAGCATTCGGATTATTAGGCATTGATTTTGCCTATGGATTTGATTCAACTATAACAGGAAATACCCCTAATGGCTGGGAAACCCACTTTATAATAGGACAACAATTTTAATTTGGCACGATATTTTCTAAACATGAACCATTACTATGAATACTAAACAAATACTTTTAGTCTCGATTGCATGTATGTGCATCTTATTTTCTGCAAACGCTCAAAGAGGTGTGCGTATTGGATACATTGACATGGAGTATATTCTTGAAAATGTACCTGAATATATAGAAGCATCTACTCAGTTGGATGGAAAAATACAACGCTGGAAAGCAGACATCGATAAAAAACAACAAGAGATTGACCTTTTGAAACTTACCCTTACAAACGAACGTGTGTTATTAACCAAGGAACTTATTGAGGAGAGAGAAGAAGAGATTAAAATCAAAGAAGATGAAATGATTGCCTACCAACAAAATCGTTTTGGTTCTGGTGGAGATTTGGTGATACAAAGACGGCAACTTGTACAACCCATACAAGACCAAGTATTTAATATTGTACAAGAGGTAGCAGAGGCAAAAAAATACGACTTTATTTTCGACAAATCTGCAGATGTAGTAATGCTATTTGCTGCCAAAAGAAATGACATTAGTGATGTTGTGCTAAGAAGTATCAATAGAGTTGAGAAAAGAAAACAAGCCAAAAGTAAAAGAGAACGAAAGGAAATAGAGGAAAGAGATGATCTATCCATGGAAGAAGATAAAGAAGTTACCCAGCGTGAGCAAGCAACCAAAGCAAAGCAAGATGCTCGCGAACAAATAATGAAGGATAGAAAAAGAGAGAGAGATTCTATCAGAGCTGCAAAAAAAATAGCTTATGATTTAAAGAGAGAAGAATTACTCAAAGCAAGACAAAGAACTAGAGATTCTATAAATGCAGTAAGAAGTGGTCAGCCCTGGCCTCCTGTATCTTTAAAAACCCAAGAGCAAGAAGATACTAGTAAAATAGATGAAAAAGAAAGCAATCAAAGTGAGGATATAACCCAGCAAGCAAGTGAGGTAAAAATAGACCCACGCGAGCAAATAATGAAGGATAGAAAAAGAGAAAAAGACTCTATCAGAGCTGCAAAAAAAATAGCTTACGATTTAAGGAGAGAAGAATTACTCAAAGCAAGACAAAGAACAAGAGATTCTATAAAAGCCATAAGAAGTGGTCAGCCTTGGCCACCAATACCTCCAAAAGAGAACGATCAAAATCAAGAGGCAACCCCACCACAAGAAGACAATGGAAGCGGGAGATAACGAGTATACTTAAAAATTTATATAACACTTAACTACAATTAAAATGAAAACAATGAAGAATTTAATAATAGCAGTAGCTCTAATTTTAGGGGGCACAACGCTTACAAATGCACAATCAAAAACAGCCCATGTAGACACACAAGCACTTGTTGAGTCTATGCCAGAGATGAAAGCTGCACAGAGCCAGTTAGAAAAATTGCAAAAAACCTATGACACAGCCATTAAAGACATGGCTAAAGAGTTTGAAGCAAAAGTAAAGCAATACGGCGCTGAAGAAACAACAAAAACACAAGAAGAAAATGCAAAACGTGTAGAGGAAGTACAGGGTATGGAACGTAATATTTCTGCATACAGACAGCAAGCATTACAAGATTTACAGAAGAAAGAAGTTGATATCTATCAGCCAATTCTAGAAAAAGCGCGTGCCGCTATCCAAAAGGTTGCTAGAGCAAAAGGATTTCAATATGTGCTTGATTCTGCTACTGGAAACGGAGTAATACTTGCAGATGGGTATGATCTTTTAATGGATGTTAAAAAAGAATTAGGCATCTAATCTTTACATTCTATTTAAAACAAAAAAGCCTGCAAATAGCAGGCTTTTTTGTTTTGAGCTTTATGCCATAAAAATATCTTTGATATCACTACCTTTATCATATGAATAATAAGGCACCTATAGGTATTTTTGATTCTGGAGTAGGTGGAACTTCTATTTGGAAGGAAATTCACAAACTACTACCATATGAGGAGACTGTATATCTTGCAGACAGCGTAAATGCACCCTATGGTAACAAATCAAAACAAGACATTCTTTCGCTTTGTATAAAAAATACAGAACACCTAATCTCCATTGGTTGTAAAATTATTATTATAGCTTGTAATACAGCTACCACAAATGCTATTGCTTATTTAAGAAATCAATATCAGATTCCCTTCATTGGTATTGAACCAGCTATAAAACCAGCCGCATTGATGTCTAAAACAAACAGTATTGGCATTTTAGCCACAAAGGGCACCTTAAGTAGTCAATTATTTCACGAGACCTCAAAAGCACTAGCATTAGAAATTAACATTACTGAGGTTGTAGGAGAAGGATTGGTGCCCCTTATAGAAAATGGAGAGATGGACTCACCACAAACCACAACCCTGCTTGAAAAGTATCTAGAACCTATGTTGGCTGCTAATATAGATCATTTAGTGTTGGGCTGTAGCCATTATCCATACCTAATCAAGCAACTTAAAAAACTCTTGCCAAATAATATACAAATAATAGACAGTGGTCTAGCAGTAGCAAAACAGACACAACTTGTTTTAGATTCCAGGGATCTGTTAAGTACAAGGGTATCAAAGCCAAAACTCGAGTTTTATACAAACTCAAATAGTGCCACACTTAAATTCTTACTAGAACCCTACCAAGAGAGTATTATTATTACAGAAAAAAGTTTTTAAATCAAAGACATTTTTGACACAAACAACCAAGTAAAAAGCCTGCTTTATAGCAGGCTTTTTACTTAGTTTATTGCTGGGCAATTACAGTCATAAGGCTCTGGTCTATTTCCTAAGAAATCATACCCCAGTGTAATTTGATGAAATCCACCACCATTGTTAAACTGCACGTCACCCATTTGCAGACCATAGGTATATGCAAACAAGAAATTATTATAATTAACCCCTAATACAGGTGTAATTAATTGTTGTTGTTGGGAGTCAATAACTCCTCCCTGCAGATATTCTGCACCATCCAAAGATCTTCTGTAGGATAATGCTGCCCAGATTTTTCCAAAATCCATGCTTCTAAATATTTTAAAATTCACATCTACTGAACTCTCTGCGGTTCCCTCAGAGTATTGAAATAAAACAGAAGGCTCATAACTCCAATCTGAGCCGTAACTCCCAATGGCGTATCCAGCAGACACTAAATACCTGCGCTGATTATTAGACTCATTTCTTGGATCATAAAGATCTCGGTTTTGTAGTATTAAATTTTTAATAGTAACGTGAGAAGAGAAATTTAAAAAGTTATAAGATAAACTTGCATCAATATTGAAATAGGATGCAGATTGAGTTCCTCCAAAAATTGCGGGATCAAAACTATCGTTTGTGGGGTATGAAAGTAAAAAGGTGCTTTCATCTAAATTAGATTGAGAAAATCCAGCACTCAATCCAAATGACAATTGATTTAAATCTGTAGGTGTTCTAGAAAACATTAAGTGGTATGCATAGGTAATATAACCACCAGATTGTGAATGAAAACCATTTTTATCATTATACACAATGGCGCCAAAACCAGATTTCTCGCCCAACCTTGCATTAAAACTCACTGTTTGCAAATTTGGAGCTTCTAGTTCACCAAACCATTGTTGACGTGCAGTTAATCTTACTTGATTGTGAGATGCTGCTCCCGCCATAGACGGATGTAGTAAATACAAATTATCACTCAAGTAATCATGATAAACAGGAATACCATCCTGTGAAAAAGAAAATTGGGCTACTAGTAAAAGTAAAACAACGTAGGTTTTTTTAAAATTCATAGTTTTTATTATCATCTATTTTTATCTCTTGAGTGTAAAATGTCCTTTAATTTCTTTTTGTACCCCTTGTTCTGTGTACTCCACTCTAAACCAGTAATCACTCGATGGTAACGCATTACCATTATACGTCCCATCCCATCCTGGGGTGAGAGGACTGATTTGCTTGAGGAGCTTCCCATAGCGGTCAAATATATAAATATTTGCCGTAGCATCGAAATCTGCAATGCCTATAATATTCCAAGTATCGTGGTATCCATCGTTATTTGGTGTAAAGTAATTAGGGTAATCCACTACTCCAATATCAAAGCTAACCTGACCACAACCATTGGCATCCTTTATCGTTAT